>Ga0114934_10000471_pt1 | contig 25533 bp, 38 predicted proteins | sample 4SBtaG_2_FD_99695 | JGI IMG/M metagenome (GOLD analysis project Ga0114934, IMG submission 99695) | Deep subsurface microbial communities from Kolumbo volcano to uncover new lineages of life (NeLLi) - 4SBTROV10_white metaG | ecosystem: Environmental > Aquatic > Marine > Volcanic ...
AAAATCTCTATTGTTTATCTTACTCAGAGCTTTTTTGAATTCTTTTATTCTGCCCTTCAATTCTTTCTTAATTAATTGTTTACAAGTCTTGTTCTTCTCCATAATTCTCTCCCTCCATTCTAATGTTTAAACTATCTCTTTCTAATTTCGCTTCTTGTTTTTTACATTCCTTGCAGATCCAATAAGGAATCTCTACAACACTGTATTCCTCTTTGCCACACATGAAACACTTAATCGTCGTCATCTTCATCACACTCGTAATCTTCATTATCGCAAGGATCAACATAATCTGATCTATCATCGTCTGCCAATTCTGGGCAAGTTATGTTATCTGATGTTAACTTTGTGCCACAATTCGGGCAATACTCCCAACTTGATAATATAAGTTCGCCACAATTTCTACAGAAAAACTCCGTCATATTTACATCTCCCTATTTTTATTTTTACATTTCCTAAACTATAACATATATAACCACGAAGTATATATAAAGGTATGTTTTCAGTTTCATAAACAAAAATAGGTATTTTATTTAAGTTTCATAAATATAAAGAAGGTAATGGTTTGATATCTTAATGTAGTATATAAATGTTGCTAAAATTAGGGTTTTTTATAAAATATAAAGATAAGGGACACGAGGGAGATGGTACGCCCCTCTTATATATAATATTGATATATAAGTATATTAATCGTTTAATTCTTTGCTTTTGAGAATTTCTCTGAGTTGAAAACTTATGTTTTCGTCCTTAATAGTTGTTATAAATATAGTGTTATCCACGATGTCCGTGACTGTGCCTGTGTAGAAAACAAAACCTTTCTCTGATTCTGGATTCTTGATCTTGAATATATATTTTTTATCTGTTAGAAACATTACTCTGTTCGCCCCTGCAATATATATTTAATTCTTAATACATTATTCGCATACTCAGTAGCTGTTGTGTATATAGATCTTTTAAGTTCTAATGGCTCTAAGACATCGGTTAAGTTTGTTACTTCTGCATCCTCTACATTAATACCATAGTCTTTGTCCTTGTTATATCTCATCTTGCCTAAGGCTGTAAGTTTTTGCATTCCTGCACTCTGTGCCAATAACTTAGGGATATATTCTAAGGCACTTGCATATTTTTCTATAATTGCCTGATAGTTGCCGTTTTCTATTGTTTTAGCGTATTCTCGCAAGTCATAAGCTAGTTTTACTTCTATTACGCCACCACCTAAGACATATTGTTTGTATTTCCTTATTGTTTTTATTACACCTAAGGCATCGTTTATGCCCCTCTCATATTCGTCTTGGTTAAGCTTATTACTTCCACCTATTACTATTGTTACAGCTTTTGTATTGCCCTCTATTACTATATATCTTTCATCTGCATATTCTTTTATATATGCTCGCTCTACAATAAGAATGTCGTCTTTCCTAGCTGTGTCTATGTTTTTGACAATTGTGCCTTTACCCTTGCTTAGAATTTCTAGGTCTTCCTTTGGTACGTTTCTAACTGCTAAGATATTGTTTCTGGCGAAATAATCTAAGGCATAATCGTGTATATTCCTTTGACATATAACCACATTTGCTCCGAGTTCTTTTATCTTCTTTGCTTTGGCTATTACTGTGTCTTTTTCCATTTCAATTAAGTTGTTGTATTGGTTAACTCCAGAGATGTCTATTTTCATATCTAAAGCAGGATTTACCAATTCTAAGGCATCATCTAAGAGAATTACTTTGGCTTTTTTTATATCCTCTGGCATTTTGTTAAGTGGAGAATTTACATCTAAAACTAAGCCTTCCACTAATTCTGTGTTTGAGACGCTTCCTGTTTTTGGTTTTAATTTCCTAATCTGATTTAAATCGCCATCTGTTTTTATTACTGCATCAACACAAATATTATAAATAGATTCTAACCCTTCAGAGTTCTTGCCTGTTAAGGTTGTTTTTACAAAGTTTTTAAGAGCTACTTTGTCATTTGTGTCTATCTCTTTTGAATATCTTTCTAATAATTCGTCTGTTTTTTGTAGTGCTATTTTATAACCTTTTGTTATTGTTACAGTATCAACGCCTTCTTCTTGCTTTAGCTCTAACCCGTACTGACATAGTTTGCCTGCAATTACAGTCATACTTGTTGTGCCGTCTCCAACCCTGTCTGCGAGTATATTTGCACTTTCTACAAGAGACTGGATTATTGGATTTGTTATATTTAAGTTTGTTAAAATAGTTGCACCATCGTTACTTGTAATGCTGTCTCCTATATTATTTACAACTAGAACATCTGCACCTTTGGGTCCAAGTGTTTGTCCTATAATATTAGACACTTTTATAACATTTATTACATTTTCTGTTAAGGCATCTAAACCTTGTGCTTGCACATTAGGTTGGTTGTTATTTGCCATCTATATCACCTCTATTTCTTTTCTTTATCTTTTACTGTTATAAAAAAACCTTTATCATCTCTATTTATTTTATCTATTACTTTATCAGTAGATATTCTATACTTATTTGGTAACTCGCCTAAAAACTTATTGAATCTCAATTCGTATGCTTCTAAAATTAGTTTTGAATGTCGTACGCCTTCTATTGCTCTGGTTGTAAGAAAATTTAAATCTGCAAAGGCTAGACCGTCCTCTGGACTAAGGTATATCTTATCTGTATCTGACATTGTATCACTCCTTTATCTTTTTCTTATATATACGCGCTGATGCTTTTTATACTTTTCGGTTTTGAACAATTCTTTGAAACCTAAATCTACTCCAATATTTACTCCAAAAATATTTATATAGAAATTGTATTCTAAGTCGTTAAAATTAAAGGGTGCTAACTCTAAATGAAAGTATTTTGTGTCTATGATCCAACCTGTTTCTATTACTTTCCATATTTTTTTAATTGTTTTTACAAAACTCATTCTTTCACCTCTTTAAGATATGTTTTATCTATATATATAAATCCTATATTTTTTATGAACACTGTGCTCCATTTACCAAAATCTTTTTCTCTGATCAATTCTCCTTCCTTATCTGCATGTTCGCCTTTTAAGATTAATACTTTTTTCATAATGAACCAATAATCGCACTTGCTATATTAGGAAGTATACCTAACAGACTTAACACCCATAAAATTATAACAAGTAACAATACAACAATTATACTTGCTATGATCAATAGTGTGAAGTTTAAGATTACTTTTTTCTTTGGTCTTGAAAAAAACCATTTGATTATATTTATTCCACTTTGATTATTTTCTATATTTGATTTTATGTTTTTTATCTCTTCTGAGTGCGTGTTTATTTGTTTATCATGATAGTTTATTCTGTCTTTGTTTTTTTGCATACCTACCTTGATATCAGTTATATCGTCTTGAACCTTGTCTATTTTATTACCTATTTTGTTTTGTGTGGTTATAAGGTTGTCTATCTTCACACTAAGCACGTCCTTGTTCATTTAATCATCTCTTATTTTGTTACTTCTTTTGGATTTAGAATTTCGTAATTTGATTTTATTTCTTTAAGTTTATTCTTCTGTTCTAATATTCTTTGTTCTGTTTCAGTTGTGTCTTGCTCTAATTTATTTAGATATTCGTCTGTAATCTCAATCTTTTCCTCATATGTTTTTATTTGATATACCTTACCGTTTTCTTTTACAATTTCTTCGCTTATTAATTCTAACATCTAATCACCTTTTTTATAATATTATGCCAAATAACCTTATCTTTATTGTTCCTGCAGTCCCTGAATCAGTATTACTTACATTTACATACACATCTGAATTGCTTTCGCCTTTACCATATTCATTAGATAAGTCTACACTTTTTAATTTTGAGACATTTGAAGAGTAAACAAAATTTAAGGCTAATATATTATTATAACTTGTTGCATTATTACCTATTGTTATGCTAGCATCACCAATTAGACTATCAGCAGTAAGTGTTTCTACTACTATATTTGTTATATAATAATATTTGTCAATAGAATCTAATATCTTGGTTGCGCCTGTTGTTTTTAAGTCTATTGTTGCAGATCCTAAATACTTTATTCCTGTCGTTTGTGTTAAAGGAGCAATATCATCAGTAATATCTGAAGTCCACCCATTTGCAGTATCTACTTTTAACCAGTCAGCAGGTGTGCCACCAGTTGATCTAAATCTAATAACTGCATCAGTATCTTCATTATAATTATCTTTATCTGTTGCATTTGCAAAATCCCACAATACTTTAGCATCTGCAGGAACTTCTTGCTTAACACTAGCATCATCAACATATGCAGTTACATCATTACCATTAATATTTATATGCATTGTAATGTCGCCATTTGCTGGGGCAGGTATAGGGTTATCGCTACTCAATTCTACCCAATCACTAGTTAGGGTTGTAGTTACAAACATATCAGGTCCTAAATCTTGAGGTCCTGTATATGCTTCCCATTGATTATCTACAAAATTATATACCTTTGTAGGAGATAAATCTATATTATCATCTAAGAAAAACATACTTATTTCTCCAGATCCTTTACCATATACACTTACAGAGCAATTATCTCCTGCTGTTAACCCTGTAACACTTTGAGATATGTATTTACCATATCCATTTGAATCATTTACAAACTTAACAGAATATGACCCATTTCTTACCTCTGTGCTCTCTTGGGTTAATGAACCACCAACACCTTGCCCAGCATTACCTTTTGTCCAATTAGTTAATGTTGTAGAATCAGTCCAATTTTCAAAACTTGGGTCTGTTAATTGCTCTGAACCACCTGTGCTTGGTTTCTTTATATTTCCTCTTAATATATTATATGCCATTTAATCACCTTCTATATTATTAACCAATTTACTCCATCAGAGTATATTGTAACACTACCATAATCACTGCTTATTGTTAATGTTTCTGAACCATCAATTGTCTCACTACCTTCGGTATTTATAGTTATATTATTCGCACCTGCATTACCACTTGCATCTTTTATTACTATTGTTCTGCCACTTGCTACTTGAGAACTCGGCAAGGTTATAGTTGTTGGGCCTGTGCTTGTATAAGTAACATTTAGTATATCATCGCCATTCACTAAGCTATAAGTTGCAGAATTAATTGTTGTTATGTTCCTCCAACGACCACCTTTTGTAGATAATCCACCATCTTTGTCAAAATATGCTTTCTCTACATCTGAATTTTGAATACTTACTATTTTTGCCCCTGGAGTTGTTAGGGTGTAGTAAGCTTTCAAAATTAGACCTATTGCAGTAGCATCATCGTGGTCAGTCCCCTGCATTGTTAGTGGTAAGGGATTACTACCCCAAGCAGAGACTTTTGCACCAGAGGCATATATTGAATCTCCTGTAATTGACCCATAAGTAGTTATTTTACCGTCTTTATCTATTGATACTTTTTCTACACCATTATTCCGTATACTTAACAACAGTGAGCCTGAAGCTGTATAATTATATAATGTGTCTACAATTAGACTTATTGCTGTTACCCCATTTGGTTGGTCTCCTCTTAATGTTGCTGCAGTTCCTGAACTCGCCGCAAATAAACCATTTGAAGCATAGAAACTTCCTGCTGTAATATCTTCACTTGTGGTATTACCAATCTCAGTGACTTTTTGTAAGTCTGGTATTTTTTTTAATCGCCCGTTATTTAAATCCATTTATACCACCTCACTTCGCAAATAGTCTATATGCACTATCTGTTCCACTGTGTGTTATTCTTATACTATCCACATCTAATCCTGTTAGGTCTAACGTCTCGCCATTTTTCATTGTGAATTGTGTTCCAAATGTAGAACCATCTTCGCTTAATTCTATTAATATATCGCCTGATCCATCACAAACAAGATAACCTGTGCTTGCATTCCTTCCAAGATTAGAATTAATATCAATTGTTACTGGGCTATCTGCTGCTGTGAATGAACTGTCTTCTGCTGGATAATAACCAGGTCCATAACTTTCTCCTGCTATGTGTGTGTATTGATAACCATTTTCATCAACCAAAGCATCTTTTGGATTTGTACCATCTGTGAAAGCAGCAACATCAACGTTTAGATCGCCACCTAAATTTAATGTTGCACCGTCTAAAATAGTTTTAAGACGCCCCTTTGAATCAAACTGAAAAGTAGAAAACTCACCATCTGCTAATGTAATATCAGATGAGTTGTATTCGCCACCAACAACTAAACCTAAGTTGTCATACCTAGTGGCTCCTTGTCTAAAACCAGACCTTCTTAATATGTCTTGGTAAGAGTTTTGTTCTGCCATAATAGACACCTCCGTGTGTAAGTCTGTGCTGTGTCTATCTCTGATTTAATTTACAATAATAATCTACAATAGTAGAAATTATTATTTATATATAGGTTTCTGATATTTATATATTTATCTTTTTAATTGACCTAAATTCTCTAAAAACCAATATAAAAATAAACCTACAATTATTGTCAATATTATCTCATATAACATCTTATCTGCTCCTATTTTATTTTTTTATAAAATATCCATCTAAAAATACTATAATTATCTTTTAAGATCTGCATATCTTTTTTAAGATATTCTGTTTTCCTGTGCCATGCCTGAATAATTGGCTCACATTTCGGGAATAATAATCTGTGAAAGTATAAAGCAATCCATGTTAGGATATTCTCTTTCTTACCATTACCCTTAAAGCAATCTTCGGGATATATCATTGGGCATATTGTTCCTAATCGATTTAATGAAAAATAATTCTGACCAACGAAAAAGGCATTAGGGAACAGAAATACTGCTAACTTGAGTTTCTTATTGTTTTTATCACAATATTCTTTTGCAAGCTTTACCCTGTTTGTTATTTGCTTAGTTTTGAATATATTCTTATAATCAGATTTTATATACCTTATATAATCTAACATGATATTCGCTTCTTTGGAGTATTTTCTCACACGGTTAAGATATTCTTTATCAGTTATATATCCAGAAACTATAACAATATAAGGTATTTTGTTCGCTTGTTTTATCTTTTTGCAATAATCAAAAACTTCTTTATCATTTTTCGGGAGATATTTATTATCAAAGGTTATAGAAAGATAAATTTCTTTAAAGTTTTTGTAATTCTTTGGATCTTGCTCTCGGTTATTCCATACTACCCATATTCCTCTCATATAACTCACTTATATAATAAACAACACCAACCTGTTGCTTTGCTACTTACAGTTCCATCAGTATCTTGGTTTAATCTTACTACTAAATGACCTGTATCTGTTAGACCACTTAAATCAAATATAGCATTAATATCTTGTTCGCTCGTGAATGTAGAACCCCCATCTAATGAAACTTGAGCTTTTACACTTGCTCCACTTGGTATTTCCTCATATAACTTTGGTCTAATATATGCAGATTTATATCCTGTGCCTACATCTTTATCTATGCTTTGTATAAACGAATCATCATAACCATAAGCAACAATATTATCTATATAATTATCTGCAGATGAACTTGCAGAACTACCCCAACTACTATATATATATGATTCAAACTTAAAAGTCTTATTACCAAAATAATTAGTAGTATTTATTTCTTTTGTTTCTGGAGAACTATTTTCATACGTTTGTTCCGTCGCAGCAGCTCCACGATCTATACTAATAGAATAAAGAAGAGAACTATCTAATTTAGTATAAAAATGACCTTTTCCATCATTATTAAAATAAAAATAATATTTTAAATCAAAAGTTATTTTGGATATATTTGTAACATCAATTGTTTGATAAACTGTTGCTGTACTCTCTGCACTACCAGAATATACCGAAATACTTTGATGAAGTCTATGAGAATATGTACCATCTGTAGCATAAGACGTGCTTTGCCCAGATGAACTATAACTATCATGTGTTGTAGTCCAATTTGTTTCGGTTTCAAAACTTGGCTCTGAAACAGGACTTGGTGATAATGGTGTTGTGCCTGCTTTTGAATAATAAATACTTGAAAAATATTGTGAAGTTGTGTTTGTTGTATCTGCTGTGTTTTTGTATCCATTTGAATCACTGAATAAATCTACTATCTTATAAGGACTGCTTATTTCGTCCATTACATCTAAATTTGTAGTATTCAACATCGCTATATCACAACTTGTTTTAAGAGTATCATTAAAATTCTCATTTACTTCAGAACTCTTTGCCCAACTACCTGCACTAAATATATTATATGCCATAAAATCACCTAATTAAGTTTATCTGTTTGCTCAAATATTAAATTTATATATTGGTCTTTGGTTATTGTAGATATTACATCTCGCGAATACAACACACTCTTTGTAGAATCAAATAATCCAAACTCTCTTATATAATAACCATTCGCTTGAACATTGTTAATTGTGAACCTGTTGGTTATTGTCCTTAGTGCCTCGTCTTGAACTGGATAACCTGAATCCATTTCTCCAAATGTGTCTGCAACTGGATAAGTATTTATCCAATCCATTATTACATCGTCATTAGTTAGATCTGAATTTATTTTTATATTCGCCCTAATACTATCAATAGATGTAATTGTAACTCCAGATCCAGTAGAACTATCTGAGTTTCCTATATCGCATACTATTGCATTCCAACCTGTTTCTAATTGACCATAATTAAAGTTATAAGTATCATAATCTGAGAACCCGCCTGTGCCTAAGTCTATGCTAATTGTGTCTGTTGTGTTTACTAATTTGCTTACACTATTTAAATAAAAAGCAAAAAACAAATAACTGTTAGACCCATCAAAGCTTGTAACTGTCTTATCATAACTCGCTGTGCCACTTGAATATGTTGCTAATAAATCTAAACTTCCTGTACCTTCTAACCTGTTTCCTGCTGTTGTGTCTAAAGTAACCCCTGTGGCGTCATTTGAGGCTGTCCAACCTGTTGTGGCATCACAACTATCTATTAAGACTACATTGGTTAAACTTAAAGGAATAGGTGCATATAAGCTTGTGTCTGACACTTCTGGAGTTTTGTTACACATACCAACCTGAAAGTATTTTATATAACTATATTTACCAAGATTAAATGTTCTATCTAAAGCTGTATTTTTCGCCTTATTTGTTAATATACCACTTACCATAATAATCAACTCTTATAAGTTTCGTCCTCTAATGTTGTTTTTGGTCCTTCGTAACCATCTGGAGTCCATTTATAATTATCCCATACACCATAAGTTGGGTGATCCCAAATAAGATAATCTCCAGTAATGTCTTCGGATTTTACATTTATTTTGTTCCTGTAAAACTCATTTGTGTGTGAAACATTAAGAAAATCTGTCAATACTTGATAATCGCCTTGCAATTGCTGTTCTAAGTCACTTATTCGTTTTTTTATCTCTAATTCTGAAGTTCCTATTCTATATGTTGAATCGCCTATTGTTATCTTTGCTCCTCCGCCAGGATATTCTCTAATTATTCTTGTTATTAAGAATTCTCTATTGTAGATGTTCCTGCTTGCATCTGTTACAGTTATTAATTCGCCTAATTTATAATAATTGTTCTTATCTGTTGTACCTTGCAATTGAACTGTTGTAGTGTAGAAAGGAACTGAATAAGTGCTTAATAGTTTCTTTGCCCTTGTTAAGGCATCTTCTGTATTGTACACATCTGTTACAGTTAAGGTTTTTGGTATAGGCTTATAGTTGCCTTCTGAATCTTTGCCCTTGTTATATAATGCAATACTTGATTCGTCTCGCACACGAACAACAGGAGGAACTTGTGAAGCTGTTGTAATTCTTATATTGTCTGTGCCACTTGCTGGAGCTGTTACAAAGTTTATTTGTTTATTTGGTTTGTCTATCCAATAATCATAACTTGCACTTACGCCCTCTGTTCCTCTTGTCTGCCTTATCCAATTTGAACCGTCATAAACTTCTACTAATACAGAATCGCTTGGAGTAACGTCTATTGTGAAGGTCTTTGTTGTTCCATCTCCACTGAATAAATATTGTGGGCTCTCTGCGGAAGTTGCTGATCCATATAAGGTTAACTCGTTGTATAATTGTGTTGAATCTTCCTTCCATTTTGCAATCTCTGTTGCGTCGTTGGGTAGAGTTAAAGAATTACTATTTGTCCAATATCCTTTTGATACAAAAAATACGCTTCCTGTGTTAGAATTGTATTCTGGATCATATAATATTATATAGTCTATTATCTTTGCTAATGTACTTACTCGCTCTAACACATTATTCTTAACAGTCGTAATGAACTGCCTTAAAGTATTTAAAGTGCCTGAATCTTCCACTACTACGGGTAACACCTCTTTTATCATATCTTTGGCTATTGCACTTATCTTACCTGCTGTTGGGTCTGTATCTCGGTTATATACTTTTACCCTGTTTGATTTTGATAGTTTATATATCTCATCTGCACAATCTACCATTAATAAGTTATACTCATCTTTTATCTCGGTTATAATACCCTTAAATATTAATCTATCTGTGCTTGTTGTCCACCCCTCATATACTCTTATCGCATTCCAACAAGATAAGTTATAGCTGTCTTTTATGGTCTTTAATAACTTAATGGTCAAAAGGTCTGGTCTGTTGTTTAAATCCCCAGTGTATTTCCAACCTTTATTGTAAGAACTTACATCTGTCCAACCATTACCATCGTTGAAGTCTATTTCTACTTTTGTCTTTTTATCTGCCATAATCTTACCCAATTACTCTTGAATTTAATAAATCTAAAATATATTCTAATTTATTGGGGCTACCACCAACATCGTCATAATTAAACTTGTTTATAACGACATCTAAACCCCCACCTGTATCAAACCTATCATGAAAACTGCCATTAGTGTTGTGTTCCATCGCCCCAATAATAATATCTAAAAAATTACTTATTTGTGTTTCTGTGCCTATATATGTCCCACTTAATTCATATATGAAATAAGGATAACCAAAATTTATTGTCTCTGCTTGATCGCCTGAAACAAAGGGCGGAACTGTTACTAAGTTTGTAACTGTTTTTTGTGTTATTTCTTTTACAACACCTAAATCTACGCTTGAACCATCTAAATATAAAGCTACAGACATTATACACCACCTGCTGAATTATAACTTATCCTTCTTTGTATCTCTTCGCTTACCTTCTCGGCTAATTCTCTTATCTGTGTGTCTGAGTTTAATTCTTGAACTGCTATGTTTACATTCATGGTATTTATTTTTGTCCCTGAACTTCCTAAACTGCTGGGGTTTTTTGTTGCTATTAAATAATCATCTGGAGCTGTGGTTATTACTTTGCCCCCTGGAGTTATAATTGCATCGCTAACACTTGTTGAACCACCTGATCCGCCTCCGCCACCTCCAAAAACAGAAGCAATCTGGCTGCTTATCCAACTTACTATACTATTGAATAAATGCTTTACTGGATTTACTATGTTATTTCTTATCCAAGATCCTATGCTCTTTATTGCATTACTTATCCCGTCTTTTATGCTCTTGAAAAAATTACTTACTGGATCTGTTATATTGGTTTTTATCCACTTTATTATCTTTTTGTATATACCTTTTATGCCTTTTTTTATTTTGCCAAAGAATAAACTTATTGGTTTTATTATATATGTATTTATCCATTTTGCTATATTAACAACATGATTCGCTATCGCTATGCCTATATTCGCAAAGAAATCACCAAGAGGAACTAAAATATTATCATATACCCATTTACCTGCATCTGCAACTGCATTTGCAATTGCTGATCCTACACCTGCGAAGAAATTACCAATAGGGGTTAAAATATTGTCATATATCCAAACCGCTACCTTGCCTATTGCTTTGCCTAAGGCTGTGAATAATTTTTCAAATATAGTAACTATTTCGCCAACCCAAGGTAGTTGCTCTATCTTACCACCAATTTCTTGTATAGCTCCAATAAGACCTTGCAATAATCCTTCTGCTTTTTCTTTTAATGTGTCCCCGTTTCTTAACTTTTCTAAACCTTCGGCTTGATTCTCTTTGCCCTTCTTTATATTCTCATTTGCTGTTTTCATCTGTGCAACATAACCTTTGAGCATTAATATTGCAAGAGGTCTTAAAATTGTTGCAACAAAGTCTGCTAAGGGTTTAAGCGCCAACATAAATGCTTTTTTCATCAATAAACTGGTAGACTTTAAGGCTGGGCTTACATCTTTTAATACTGAATATATCTTGGATAATAACTCAATTGTCTGATTCGCAACAATAGCCAAGATGCCAAAGCTTTTACTGGATAATTTGTTTGATTTTGATATTGAGTCCTGAACCTTATTAATAGTGTTATTGCTGCTCGCTGTTGCGTTAGACGTTACATTAGAGGTTACTGTGTTATTCGCTTGGTTTATAACTCTTAATACAATTTCCTCACTTGCCATTATAACACCTCATCTGAGTTATCCTTCCTTCTTAACTTATTTATATACATTATAGCCATTATCTCATTTATATCTTGTTTGTCTATCTCACTTGGTAACCACTTGAATCTTTGTGCACAATTTTCTTTTATGATTAAATCTATTGCTTTGGGCTCTAAAAATCCTTCTTGCAATAGAACTTCTCTCATTTTATCGCTGACCTCATAAAACTTTTTTATTTTTTTTTTATAGTCTCTAAATCTATGCCATTGATATAAGCATCTAACTTGTCCAGAATTGGCTCAATTTCGTCCTCATATAAATTGTTTATTTCCTCTTTTGATATTTGAGGGTCTAAAAACTTATATAGGTTGTCTAACCTGAACTTGTTTAACTCTGCCGCATATTTCAAACCTTTATCTGCATCTGATAAATTCTCTTTTATCTCTGCCATTTTGTTTAAGTATTCTTGCTTGTCCTTAACAAGAACACGCTTAAACCTATACTTTTTATCTCTGATCTCTATCTCCATATTCTCACCTATTTCTTTATGCTATATAATTTGTTTCTAATTGGTCCTTAAAAGTTACAGTTCCTAATGCTTTTGGTATATAACTAAATTCTGCAAATACTCTATTATTGCTTAGATCTACTGCATGATTTAATTCTGTTAGGTTTACATCTGTTAGAGCTAAACTTAACTCATATTGTGTTGTTGTTGCGCCTGTTGTTGCAACAAAACTTAGTGCTTTTGCATTCCCTGTTTCTGATCCTGTGGAGAATGTTGTTTTAAAGTCGTTGTATAAATCTAAGGAACTAAATATTGCAACAAATGAACCATTCATTTTTATTTCTCCTTCTGGTAGTGCTTGCCTACGCCTGTCTCCAATATTGTATTCGTCTTCGCCCAGATTGTTGTTATAAGTGAAATTAAAAGTTTTTACATCTATTTCTCCAGAATCCCAACTTACTGTTGCTGAATAACTTGGTTGTACTGGCTCTGTTGGAGCTGTTCGTGTGCCTACACTAGACGTTATTGTAGTTACATCTTTGCCAACCCAATTATAAGTGCCTTTTAATAATCCACCTGTGTCTAAGTCTAAGCTGAAATCATTTACTTTACAACCTGCAACTGTAAACCCTTTGTCTGTGCTTATAAAATTCTGTGTTAAAGTGAAGGAACTTAAACCCTCTGTGTCTGCTTGTGCTAATGTGTGTGTTGTTGGTCCTGTGCCTGATGGGGAGTCTGTGCCTAAAGCATAAGCTAATAATCTGCCATTTAAGATAGACCCTGTTAAGCTTCCTGATACCCCGTATTTGCCGTACACTAATTGGTTGTTTTTTCGTGAACCAACACCATAATTCTCTACTACATTTTGTTTCTCGCTTATACTTCCTGTTGCTTCCAATAACCCAACATCTAAGCTTGCAGTTACTGGAGTTCCCCATGTTGTTTCTTTTGCCATTTCCCAAAAACTTGTATATCCTGTGTCATATGTCATTATTTACCACCCTTTTTCTTTTCTACTTTATAACCTTTATGATTTGAGAAGTAAGCTAAATCATCTTTGTCTGTTACTTCGCATTCTTTATTAATGAACTCATAAAAATTACCCTTGGCTGTTGATACTTTATAATAATCTCGCTTTGTGTTGCTACAAATAACTTTCATTATACCGCCTCCGAGTTGCATGTTATATTTATCTCCATAACTATCCTAAAATTCTTATGTAATTTTGTGTTTTCTGAATTGCTAAAAGGAGTTGTGTCTTTAATCTCTAATATACACTGTTCGCCCTCTGTACCATAATCTTTGCCTGCTGGGACTATATAATTTACATTTTTGTGTATAATTCGCTTTACCTCTTCCTGCATCAAAAAAACCTGTGCTTGGGATAAATCTGTTCGCAAGTCAACAGATACCCTATAAACTACTTTTCTGTTTGTGTTGCCTACAGAGGAAGGATTTTCGCTTGTAATTCTATTGTAAATAAGAACTTCGTCTTGGTTTGTGAAGCCATTTGCACGCTTCTTTTCGTAATACTCATTAAAAATAGGAAGGCGGTTGCCTGTGTTACTTTTATTCCATTCGTCTTTTAACAGACTCTTGACTAATAAACTACCTATGATCATTGTCCCACCTAATTAATTAATATGCTTTAAAAACGCATCGTTTTAATGATGCTCTGTAGGGATTTTATTTGTGAGATATAACTATCTCTTTTCGTAGATAAATCTTGATCGCCAACTTTTATGTTTGCGGCATAATCGTCATTATCTACAAGGTTTAGTGCTGTTTTAAGTATACAAAGTTTTTCTATTTCGCTGGGTACTGTGGATTTACCCCATTTATAAGTCAATCTTAAATAATGGTCGCCCCATTCTACTGGCTTTATATATATAATACTCTTGTTGTAATCTATCCAATAATCATCGCCACGACCTTCGGTTTTATCTGTTACAAAATCAATATAAGAATTTCCATCAAAGTTTTCTATTTTCCAATCTGAATCTTTTATTAATAATGGTCTATATGTTGGGAATATAGGCATATACCCGTCGCTGGTTCTCGCATTTGGATTTAAATCATGATACTCGCTTGTCACAAGGTTACTCTTGAAAGATGTCATTGTAAACCTGTCTATCTCGCCCTCGTTTCTTTTTATATAATCTGCAATAACAGAATCTGTTGGAGTACTGCTTGGACTGAATGTTGTTGGATCTAACCCTAAGAATTCTGCAACTTGCTGGACTGTGCAATATGTTGTGGAATAACTCGGTAAGCGAACATAAAACCCTGTGTCATCTTGATATGCATTATAATAATAAAAAAAGGGAGTATAACCCGTTTTTGTTACCTTGACTAAATGAACATTATTAGTATCATCTAAGGTTATATTAGAATCTAATGTGCCAAAAGAATTGGTTGTGCCTGTGCTAACAGATGATCCAGATGCAGAGTATATTGTTATATCTGCTCCGTCTATCAGATTCGCATTCTGATCTTTTACCAAAATATTGAAATTATATGTAGTCATATTATCCCTTATATTTATTTATTACTTTATCTATTGCATTTCTTACATATGCTTTTGGGTCTGTGCCTTCTTTTGCTATTTTTCGCTGAACAGCATAAGCAAAGTTCGGATTAAAGCCTTTATGTCTTGCCCATTCTATTAATGGTTTAATAGGTGTCCAGTGAGGCTCTGTACCATACTCAACATAATCTGCATAATTAATTCCATATCTTACTATACAACCATTCTGAGTAGGAATCAACTCGCCACTTTGTAATAATTGCCCTGTATCAACAGAGCCATAATCTACGAGGTTTTGCTTGGATTGGGAGAAAATCTCCTCACCCAAATACCTTGCAACCTTTATGAGTCCTTCTTCTACGCTGTTCGCTTCTATAGTAACCATATTACCAATTTATTTCTTTACTGCTTTTTTTTGCTTTTCTTTTGATTTTTTCTTTTCTAATTCTTCATGATAAAACAATTTGCCTTTGTGGTATTCTTTGTATAATTTATAGATTTCTGGATCTGTTTCTTTGAAAAAATCTTCCTCTTCTTTTGTTAACTTTACTAAGACAATATCATGTCTTCTTATAAAATCTCTTAGTGCTTTGTAAAATCCGTAATGAACTCTTTTCTTATTAATAGTACGAACTATTGAAGTGCCATATATGCTTTTTAATGGTTTTATATCCTGTACTCCAAATAAGTCCAAAACTTTGGGTTTCTCGCTGTGACCAAAAAAATACTTATGATAAGTGGTCATAACACTCTGATTTACAGTTTTATCTTTTGTATCAACTAATGCCATATTTTCATCTCCTGCTTTTTCTATATCTTAAAAAACATTATAAAGGGGGTTAACCCTTTATAACGAACTTGCTTTTAAGTCTCTAATAGAACCTTGTCTAAATCTGCTCCTACATCGCAATTCGCCTGCTGTGTAGTAAGCTGACTTTTCTTTTGCTGCATCTAACAATACCCAGTTGTTTGCATTTGTTATGATAGTTGGTTGTGCAACATTTATGCTTACTTGAGGAACACCCCATTGTGCACTTGTGTCCATTACATAAACTCTTCCTATGCTGTCTTTTTGTACATTTGGATCAGTAAATATAGGAACACCATCTATGCTTGCTATTGGGAATCCAACTTCTTGTCCGTTGCTTGGTTTTGCACCTTCCTCAGTTACTTCATATCGCATCTCAGCCATTGGAGCATATCTCATCTGAGTTTGTGCTGAACTTAACATCTGTCCGTAAGTGTCTGTGTTTGTTATTGCTAGGTTTGGGTTTCCGTTGTTACCTCTTATATCGCCTGTCATTGCGAAAAAGTAACCCATACTCCAAGTTCTATCTGTGCCTGAATTGTGGTCTGTTAAAGCATCATACCAAGTGTAAGTAGATACATCTACTCCATTGTAATCCTCGTCGCCTGCTGTCCAACCTGCTGCCGAAGCATAAGCTGCACTTGCTGTCATTCTATCAACAGATTCTAAGTTGTTACCTGCTAATGTGTCACCGTCTGTATTTAAGTGGCTGTTTAAACCTGCTGCGTGGAATTCTGCTGTATTCTTCAAAATCCAATCTACATCAACATAATCGTTTGCTCTTGCTTTCAATAAAGTTTTATTTGTTAATTCTATAGATGTGATTTCTTCTTTGAATCCTACTGTTGTCTCATAGATATCAGGCTTGTCTGTGTCGGGTATTGCTCCACCTTCTGCTATACCTGTTGATAGAGTGCCTGTTGCGTACAATAATCTCATACCATCTGGGTTGTCTCCACCATATACATCTTTTGGCAATATACTGAATGTGTTCTTTGAGTACAATATATTGATAAACGCTCTTGCACCATATACTGTGTTCGCATATCCAGAAGTGCTTGATACAATTGGATCATCAGATTTTGCTAAGTAATTTGAGACTTTCTTGCCATAATATTTGCCGTAAGCTTGTTCTAAGAATTCACTGAAACTAGTCATCTTACATCACCCCTTTTTCTTTTTTTACATAACTCCATACTGAAGATGATTTTACACCCTCTGCTCCTGAAGGAACTGGAGTTACTGATTTTGCTACGTTAGATGTTAATTTTTTTCTTATCTCTGAAATTGATTTCTCTAAGTTCTTAATAGATTTTTGCATGTCTTCGCCTTCGTCTTTCTTGTTTGCCTCGTCCTCTGCGGATTCTGGCTTTTGTTCTGTGTCTGGTTTGTCTTCTTTCTGTTCTTCTGCTTTTGCTACTTCTTTGTCTGGCTCAACAGCTTCGTCTGGTTTTGGTTCTGGAGCTACTGGCTTGTCTTCTGATTTCTCAGGTAACCTTGCTAATATACTTCCCATCGTATCTTGAATATTGGAAATACCTTCTGCTAACTTCTGCAAGGCTTGAGCTAATTCTATATTCTGTGAATTTTCTTCTGCCATATCTTTCACCTCGCTATCTGATTTTTTTATCATATCTTGATAAATGTGCATAACTATTGCATAAAACTTATCTGACCCTTCTGGGACATCTTTATATTCTTGCTTTACCTTATCTTTGGCTTCTTTCCATTTCGCTTCGTCAACATCGCCTGGCTTAGATAAGTATTCTTCTGATTTAATTAATTTATCTGCGTCTGCATCGCTTTTTATTACGCCTGCTTTTCTACCTATATAAGCACAAAGTTTTTCTGCGTTTTCTTTTGGTAGTCCTTTGGTATTTGTAGCCCATTCTACGCAACCATCAAAACCTCCTTTGAATTTGTTATCTGACGTTACATATTTGCTATTTGCTTTATCCACTTTACTCACCTCACTTTTTGCCATGCTGAATCCAGTTATAAGTGCTAATGGGTTCGCTGGTCGCTCCACAACACTGATCTCCATAAGTGGAACAGTCTCTAACTCTGCCGTATCGCCGTTTTCTGTGTGCTTCATTAAAGCAATAGGTCTGCCCCCGCCAATAGAAACACCTCTGTATTTGCCTGACTTAATTCCTTCCCAAGTATCATCATAAATAGAGTTATCAGCATCGTGAGGATAAATCTGACATAAAATCTTAAATGCTTTGTAGTCGCCTTTGTCTTCCTCTTCGCCTGATATTACCTTGCCGACAACTAATGGGCTGTGTTTGTTATTCTCGTCAACAATGTGTAAAGTAGCACCACGAATAAGAAATTTATAAAACGCCTTCTTAAAAATAGAAATTGGGACTTTTTGATTTTGGTTATCAATAATGTCTGCGGTAGCATAAGCAGTGAATAATCGCTCTGCATCATCTTGAATTATAATATCGTCATAAGTACCCATTTGAGACACATTCCTTTATCCTGTGTCTATACTATATCTACTATATATAGGTTTTTGATATTTATAAGTTTTTCTATTCTAACCGATGTTTTCTATTTTCTATCTCTTTTTTTAACCTTATTTCATTTTGCCTTTTTTGTTTATCTGTGTCATTAAATTGGCTTATTCTTGAATATCGCTTTAAAGTGTTTCGCCCCGCATAAAAAGACACTTGAACAAAAGGAGTACTTATATAAAAATTAGTACCACAAAATCTACAAACGCCTGTTCTATATGTTAGTTTGCCTTTCTTAACAAAGTCTTTGTCTTGGTATTTCTTTGCGCACCGCATACACATACTATCGTTAATGGGATATAACTGATCACAATACTCGCCTGTCAATTCGTCTTTGCCACCATACACATAACGCTTATTCTTTATCTTCGCCTGATCTTCCCAACGTGTTAAGTTCCTGTGTAATTGCTCCATCTTCTACCACATCTTTATAGTCTATAACCTTTATACCCAATTCTTTAAAACTACCTATAATAATCATCTGAGTAGAATGATCTAAGGTTACTACTGTGCCACAACTTGGACATACCCAACGGCTTCGCTCATTTTTAACTCCAAAAGGGAACATCTCTTTATCACAATTCGGACAACTTGCCATATCTCACCACTTTGTTTACTTTTTTTTTATTTTTTAAGTATCTGGTTAACTTTTTCCTTTTTGCCCTGCCGACAAAATAAATTTTCTCAAACTTATTTATTGCTTTTGGTTAGGAATTCTAACAAATGTGCTACGACAATTGATATGAGGCATGAATGGTCGCTCTGGAGTATATACTTTTGGATCTGCTTCTTCCCTTATTATTTGTTTTAACTCTTTTAATGTTACACCCTGTATTGTTCTTTTACTTATGTTATAACAGTATTTTGTTCGCCTGTTATCAGGTATAGATAACCATTTATATCGCCATTCGCCTTTGGGGTCTAAATCTTTATATGTTTTCTCCATGCTTAGTCTTTGGACATTTGCATACTCTGTTCGGATAATTCTGTTTACTCGCTCTTTGCTTAAAGAAGGCAATTCTTTTAATAATTCCTTCTTTGCACCTGCATAATCAAACTCATTTCCTTCAAAATGGTTTTCTAAGATTTTATTTATCTTCTTGCTTAAATCATCGCTTAGGTTACTATAACTCTGCCATAATAACTTGGATTTTGTAAACTGTTCTATTTCTTTCTTATCTGATTCTGTTATAGGTAATCTTGTGCCTTCGCTACTTGCTACTGAGTTTCTTGCTCGCTCGTAAATCCTGCTTATCTCTTTTGTTACTTTGGGAATTACAGAACCTACAAAGGCTGTAACTAAGGCGTTAACACCTTGCTTAATGTTAGTGTGAGAGAGATTTTTAATCTTGTTTTTTAATACTCTAAAAATAGGCTCTGTGTCTTTGGGTAATGTGGTTATGGGCTTAGGACTCATAATTTCACTTCTTATCTGTCTTAGGGCTGGATAACTTATCATATCCTGGCATCGGACCAAAGGTATCCTCTAATCCTCGTGCGTTAGAACTAAAAGAACTAAATGTTGAACTTGGCTCTCTTACTGGTTTATCAGTGTATATGAATTCTTGCCTCTCTTCGTCATAATCTAAGATGTCAAACCCTAAGTTAACCATGCCTGTTGCATTCTGGATTTTTAAACCTTTCAATCTTAATTCGTTGGCTTCCTCTTCCTTCTGAGAAGGTCTTAAAGTTATACTCCAATCTGTTATGTCTTTGGATTTTGTAATGTTGTCTAAAACATAAGAATTAATTGTTTTTTGTATCTCTTTTATAAACTCTGGATCTGCGGTTATTTGCCTTGTATTTGGGTCTATATTGCAATTATATGCAGAGACTATATCCTTCTCATACTTATCCTGTAATTCAATTAATTTTAATTCGTCAATAGAACCTAACATATCTACAACCTTCATAAACTCGCCTGTTGTGGTTGTGTCAGAACCAACTGCAAACATTGGTATATAGTTTCTGTCTTTCTTTAATTCTACCTTGTTTTTCTCATTGCTTTCAATTAAGGCATCAATGTTGTTGGTCTTAAAGAATAAAGCTCTGTTTGGGTATCTTCTCGCTACATAAATATCATTAATTAAATTGTCTATCGCTAATATAGAGGTAATCTTATATCCCAAAGTTTCTATTAAACTAAATCTGGAACTCTGCTCAAATAAAGGTATTCTTATTATTTCATCTCTATTGTAATAAGTCTTTGTATTCTTGCCTTCGGTTGTAAGTGCATAATAATCGGCTGTGAGAAGTGGAGTACCGCATTCAGGACACACTAAAGATTTCTCTAAGCTAACTAGTTTCTCACGGTGAAAAGGACAAAAACCCTGTGCTGCACCCACTCCTATATTGGCTGCTCCCAAGACTCCTTCTTGCGAAATGTTTGGATAAACATTAATGGGGACAATCCGTTGTACGCCTTTTAACTCTTTATGTAAAGTGTTATTCATTACACTGTATTCATATTGCTTGAGTATCATACCTTCGTCATATCGTAATAAGTCTAAGACTACGGCTTTAATCTCGTGTTTAAGTGAATAACTATTTACATTCGCATTCTTAATCAGTTTTTCTAAGTATTCTTTATTTTGATCATTTGGTTTTATGAACTCCTCTGAACCACAAACATCACATTTATCAACATTCGCCTTATATTCTGTGCCACAGTGAGCACATTTCTTAACATAAGCACTCTGGATATAAAAACCTTCTTTGGTTGTATCTAAAACTATTTTATTCTGTATGTTTCTGACTATAGATGTTTTCTTACTTAATTCTGCATAAGAATAGTTTTGCATCTTACTCGCATAAAACTCTAAAATATCTTGAATTTTGTCTATAGTAGGAGCATAAGGAGTACTTGCTTTTAAATCGGGAACTCTTACTATCTTTACTGGTTTTGCTTCGGATTTTCGCATATAACCAAATCTTTTTGCAATATTATCAAATAAGCCCATATTACCACCATAAATATATGTTTTTGATATATATAAGTTTTTCTATATATCCAGTGTAAACGCCTTAACATCGCCTAATACAACACTCAAAGCAATCATCAGAGAGTCTGCCTCGTCTGGACTTTTATCTTCTGGATCAATAGTTTGAATCTGTCTGTCGCTTGCTATCTTGAAAGTCCATTTCTTTAATTGTAAAGTATATTGGCTGTTCGCTGGTAAGTTATAAAACCTGCCTTGTTTGAATATATCTGCTAAGCCAAATATAGATTCTGCCTTTAAATTGAAAAATCTGTTTTTATCTATTGCCTTAAAACCGCTCCTAAATCCAAATACTTTATATCCTAATTCTTTTATTCTGTCGGCTACGCCTTTTCCTATTGGATAATCTACTTTTATTATTATGTCTTTTTTATCCCATTTTTTATTATGTAAGTATTCAGATACAGTTCCTACAATCGCCATATCATTGTTTTCGTCCATTTTTATACTGTCATAGAAAGAATATTCGTCGTCTTTTTGCCAAACAATTGTTATAACAGTATAGTCCTTGCCGCCTTGTGCAGTGTCTATGCCTATTAAGATTTTATCATATGTTTTAAATTCTTTCTTTCTTATTGCTTGCTTTATATGTATATCTTCCTTAAATATAGAATGTTCTATGTCCTTTGGGAAGTCTGCATTAAATAAGACATCAAACTCTAAGTCGGTTAGGTTCTTCCTCTGATCTTCAATTGCCTTTTTGGTTAATCTTCCCTCAGAGACTGCTGTCTGCCACGGGATAGATAATTTACTCCAGGAGTCGTCATTAAAGTGCTCATAAAAATGATTTAAAAACCAAGGGTTGCCTATTTCTATCAATTTTGCATCTGGGTTTTCTACTAACATTCTGTATATTTTACTATATACCTCTGTGGGTAATTCTGCAACTTCGTCTACAACAGTTAGATCATAACCAAATCCCATGACACTAAATCCTTTGCCTTTTATGTCTGCTGTTAAGACTTCTATGCTGCTGCCGTTTTTGAATGTTATTCGCTTCTTAGACACTTCTCGTTTCAATCTCTCTAACTTGGTTAACTGCATTAAGTCTAAATCAACTATGTCAGACATCTGGGGACAACTGCTTAATGATTTTAAAATGTACCCCATTATTATTTTTGTCTTTTGTAATGTTGGAGCTATAATACCTACTCGCTTGTTATCAATAAAAATTGCATACATTATAGAACCAAGAGCAATAGTCTGAGACTTGCCATATCTTGTACAAGCCTTAATGGTTATCTTATTTGAATTGTTAAAAAAATAGTCTATGATCTTATTCTGAGAGGGATATAAAGAGAAATTAAACCACTTCTTAATGTAGTAAATAGCAATCTTGGTAATATCATTCATCATCTTCCTCTTTTATTTTGCCCTTTAATATTTTGTTTACTTCTTCTTTAACACTCATGACTTCGCTGTTCATTTGAATGTTTTCTGTGGTCTCGCCTTGTAGTAATCTCTTCAATTTAACAGCTTCTATAACATCGTGGTAGTTTATCTTTTTTATCATTTCTGACTGGTTTTCGCTTATTGCTTTTGTGTACATTGCAAGGATACTTTCTACTATTTTTAAATCCTGTTCGCTTTTTTCTTTCTCTTTTTCGCGAACTTCCCAAATTTTATGTCGTTTTTCTTCCCAATTATAAGTCTTGATCCATCGGTATATGCTGTCTTTTTTAAGACCTAAATAAGAGGTTATTTTATTTGGCACTATGCCTGCACAATACATAGCATAAGCTTTTTCTCTTGTCTCTCTTGGTAAAGCCATGTTTACTCACTTAGTTTTACTAATCTTTCTATTTCTGACTCTTTGTCTTTGATCTTATCTTTTAAATACTTATTCTCTATATATAAATTTATTAATTCTATTTTTAACTGTTCTGGCTTTTTGCTTATCAGTTTGTTTATTTCTTCATTCATTTACTCGCACCTCACTAATATGTGTTTTTGATCCATCTGGGTTTAACTTATAAACTTCTTTGTTTTCTTCTAAACCTGTGCCTCTTTCTAATATGATTAAATTACCCGCTTTAATTGGCAACTTGCTAATTATATATTCTATATACTTATTTACACCTATTTTACCACATGTGAAATAATCTAAAAATATTCCTTTCTCCTCTGGATATGTATGAATACTCGCATGGCTCTCTGATATTAATATATTTAAACTGTACCCATCTGGTTTAAAGTAATGTTCTAACTCACCCAAGATTGTAGCACCTGTTTTTTTAATTGCAACTTTAATTATTTGCTTTAATTTTACAGGAGGCATATTTTTATTTAATTTAACATCTATAATTGCGTGCTTCCCTTTAAACTCCATTTTTCCACCTTAAATATTCTTTTATATCATCGCCTTTATAAAATACTAATATGTTTTGATGCATTCTCCCAACCTTCATACCTTTTTCCCAAGACCTTCTTGCCCTTATTGGCAATGTACCTATTGCATTTACTAATATAATTTCATTATAATATTTTAAACCTGCATTTTTACACCATTCTATCATCTTTGGTATAAAACCAATATATTCGCCTGTTGGGTTTCTTACTTCTGATATGACAAATACAGCAAACCTATTATCTTTTAATTTCTTTACACCTTTTGTTATACTTTCTTTTAAAACCTTATCAAAATCTTCTATATTCATATTACTAACATCTTTTTCATCTTCGCTATAATGTTCCAAAGTATAATAAGGCGGGCAACTAAATAATAAATCAATACTATTATCTTTAATGTATTTATCCATATTAAGTATATCATCGGCATACAAATTTATATCTTTTAACTCTAATTGTTTTATTTTTTTATTTGTTGCATTAACTTGTTCTTCTCTTAATTCTACACCTTCTAGTTTATATCCATCTAAACCTGCTACTAAATTAGGTTCCATATCACCAGCATACATATTAAATATTTTGCCATTCTTTTTACAAAACCAATTAAATAAAACTTTTGAAAGTAACGGGTCAAATAAACTAACGCCTCCATTTATATTGTGTATAATAGTATCCGAAGACTTAGATAATTTACTTTCTCTTGTTTCAGTAGTTACCCCAAATAAATCATAATATTTTTGTCTTTTTTCTCGCCATAAACCAGATTTTGTATCTATAACACTAAATGGAGGGACTATATAATCTTCTGCTAAACTCCCTTTTTTAAATTCGCCTAAATCAAATTGTTCCTTTTTTAATTCTGCAACCAAAATATTTAATTCTTTTTCATTAAACCCTGTTAAGTCTAACATATTGTCTAATTTAAGTGTTTCTAATTGTGGCAACAAATATTCATTATTCCAACTGCTTAATTCAGCACTGCGGTTATCCATAATTGCAAAGGCTTTGGCTTCCTTCTCATTCATATCAACAAAATGAACAGGAATTTTATTTATTCCTAATCGTTTGCAAGCAGAATATCTGCCATTGCCTACAAGAATTATTCTATCTTTATTACAAATAAGTGGGTTTCTAAATCCAAATCGTTTTATGGATTTCATGATATTTTCTATATCATAATCAGTATGTTTCCTCGTGTTTGCTTCGTTTGGTTTTATACTATTTATATCAACTATTTCTATTTTATACTCACACATATAAATCACCTTACAAAAGACATTGCAGTGGTTATCTCTTTATATATTATTTTTCTTATTCGCTCGTAATCAATAGGCTCTTGGCTAAGAAGGTTTCTTATTGCTATGTTTATATTTGGATTTAATTCTTTTAGTTTGTTATAAATATCTACATCTATCCTTGTTACCTTTGTTGTTATACTACTCATTTTTATCACTTATACAAATAATAGTGGAGATTGGATTTGAACCAACGACCTTCGGGTTATGAGCCCGACGGGCACTCCA
>Ga0114934_10000472_pt1 | contig 25472 bp, 23 predicted proteins | sample 4SBtaG_2_FD_99695 | JGI IMG/M metagenome (GOLD analysis project Ga0114934, IMG submission 99695) | Deep subsurface microbial communities from Kolumbo volcano to uncover new lineages of life (NeLLi) - 4SBTROV10_white metaG | ecosystem: Environmental > Aquatic > Marine > Volcanic ...
AAAAAGGCATTCTCACAGGAATAAAACCAAGTGCTTTATCATTTCCTATTATTTTAAATGCATGCTTTTTTTCTGTAATACTTAGTTCTTCTAGGTGGGAAGTATGTCTATACCTATCTGGTTGCTTTTTAATGAATTCGCTTGACATAGGGATTTTAGCAATGTAGAATTTACATAATCGGTTTTTAGCTCGAAAATGTCAGGAGGGTATAAAATGACAAAAAAGAACTTAGAGAATGTAAAATTCTATCACAACTGGAACACTTTAGCAGCATCGCTTCACGGATTATTGGATTTTTATGGTAAAAAATATTCTCGTTCCCAGGTTATGGGGCTTTCTACACTTGCATTCAGAATCAATATGGATAAAGAAATAGCACCATATTGCCCAACAACTTTTGATTTTACAGACTGGTTAAATCATGTGTCTCATGTTTTTGGTATTGAATTTACTACTACAATGCTTCATCAAGATACTACTGATTATGGTACTCAGAAAACAAAGACAATCAATAAAATTAAGGAATATATAGATAATAATAATCCTGTAATGTATTTTGATCCTTCTATATATGAATGGTATTTAATTACAGGATACAGCACAGAAAAAGATGAGCTATATATTACTGGTACAGATGGAGAATATGTATTGACTTATGAAGAATTAGGAACAACAGAAGATACAAACCTTCTATGGTGTATTTTCCCTACAAAGACAAAAAAAATGGATACACCTGATGCTTTCTATACTACTCTTAATTATATAGTGAATCACTATTATCATGAAACCCCGAGTGAAAAACTTATGGAAACAGGCTATACTTATGGTTATAATGCTTGGAATCAATGGATACATACAATAAAGAAAGGTAATATCAATGAGTTCGGGCATTCCTATAATCTGAGAGTCATTCTCTCTGCTCGCGAAGATGCTTGGAATTTCCTTAATTTTCTTTATGACATGGTTCCTGGATTCAAAACAAATGAATTAGAAACCGCTATTACTGGATATCGATATACAATTGATTATCTTTTGAGGGCTGAGGATTTGTATCCTTTTTATCAGTGGGATGAAACTACTATTAAAACAGATGATCACAGAACAAAACAGTGTGTTGAATGGCTTACACTTGCATATGAGTGGGAAACAAAGGCAATTGATAATATAAAGACATTTCTTAAAAACAATGAGCATTATACAGAGACAACAAAAAAGTAATTTTTCATTAATTTGATATTAAAAAAGGCTGCCTTTTGGCAGCCTTTTTTTATGCTCCACAACATTTTTTATATTTTTTTCCACTACCGCATGGACAGGGATCATTTCTGCCTATTTTTACGGAAGTTCTTTTTTTAGGCTTTGATTTTAGACCTCCATCATCCCCCTTATTAGTAGAGAGTTGTTCTAGGTTTATTCGTTTTTCTTCTTCCTTTTCAATATTCATTGGTTCGAGTTTAAAGATGAATTCAGTTATCTGAAGTTTTATGCGTTCTATAAGCTCTTCAAACATGATATAGGATTCTTTTTTATATTCTACAAGTGGGTCTTTTTGCCCATATGCTCTGAGCCCAATACCTTCCTGTAAACTGTCCATACTATAAAGGTGATCTTTCCATTCTTTATCAACTACTTGGAGTACAACAAATCTTTCAAGTTGTCTCATTATTGTACTTCCAAGTTTTTTTTCTTTTCTTTCATACCATTCTGAGAGTTCTTCCATAAGATAAGGAAGGACTTCGGCTCTGGATCTTTTTTTTATTTCCTCCGGATCGATTGCAACAGGAAATATAAGATTGAATTGATTCATAAAGTTAAGAATTTCACTTTTAGAGTCCTGAAAATCTTCACCAAGATGCTCGTCAATAAGTTTGTCTAGTACATCTTCTACCATATTAAAAATACTTGATTTTAATTCTTTCTGCTCAAGTACTTCACGCCTTTGAGAATAAATGACTTTTCTCTGATTATTCATTACATCATCATATTCAAGAACATGTTTTCTTATTTGAAAATTTCTATATTCTACCTTTTTCTGTGCCCTTTCAAGAGCATTTGATACTAATTTATTTTCTATAGGGACGCCCTCTTCCATGCCGAGTTTATCCATTATTGATATAAGATTATCTCCGCCAAATAGTCTTAAAAGATCATCTTCTAATGAAAGAATAAACTGAGAAGTACCAGGGTCACCCTGCCTCCCTGAACGACCCCTGAGCTGATTATCAATTCTTCTGCTCTCATGTCTTTCTGTTCCTAATACAAAGAGACCCCCAGAAGCTTTTGCATTTTCATCAAGTACAATATCTGTTCCCCTTCCGGCCATATTAGTAGCTATTGTAACTGCACCATATTCACCAGCTTTAGAAACTATCTCAGCTTCCTGTGCATGATATTTGGCATTGAGAATATTAAAATTATGAAGGCCTCTATCCTTTAAATAGCGCCCTATTCTTTCAGATTTTTCTATTGATGTAGTTCCCACCAGAACTGGTTGCCCTTGGGAGTGGAGCTCGATAATAGTATTTGCTATTGCATCATATTTTTCCCTTTCAGTTTTGAATATTGCATCAGGCATATCATTTCTTATAACAGGTTTATTGGTAGGAATTATTACAGTATCCATATTATAAATCTGTTTAAATTCTGTTGCTTCTGTAGCAGCGGTTCCAGTCATGCCAGATATTTTTTCATACATTCTGAAGTAGTTTTGAAGGGTAATAGTGGCAAGGGTTTGTGTTTCGCCCTCTATTTTAATGCCTTCTTTCGCTTCAAGTGCCTGATGAAGTCCATCGCTATATCTTCTTCCTGGCATAAGTCTTCCGGTGAACTCGTCAACAATAACAACTTTGTTCTCCTGTACAACATAGTCTACATCTTTTTCAAATAGTACATATGCTTTGAGTAATTGAGAAACATTATGTATTCTCTCAGAAGCCATTTGATATTTTTTTTCTAGATTTGCAAACTCTTCATTTTTTCTATTAATTTCAGCTAGAATAGAAACCTTTTCATTATCTGTAGTATTTGGGTCAGAGTATTTGCTTCTAAGATCAAGAAGTTCCTGATGTAAAATAGAAAGATCAGGTATTGAAAATAGGTCTTTTCCTCTGCTTGATAAGAGTTTCCTACCTTTATCATTAAGGTCTATATTATGTCCTTTTTCATCTACCTGATAGTATAGTTCTTCATAAACTTCAGTCCTTTTATCGCGGATTATTTCAAGTTCTGTTTCTTCTACTAGCTTTCTCATCTTAACATCTTCAAATAATGAGAATAATTTTTGGTTTTTTGGATCACCTTTTGAAACTAGAAGGAGTTTAAGACCTGCTTCTTCGTAATTCCCTTCATTGAGAAGTTTTTTAGCTTGTTTTAACAGGTCATTAATCTGTCTTCTCTGTGTATTCACCAAGTTTTGAACCATTGGTTTTAATTCGAAATACTGCTGTTTTGAGTTTGTGGTTGGCCCTGATATGATAAGAGGCGTTCTTGCTTCATCTATAAGTATGCTGTCAACCTCATCAATTATGCAGAAAAAATGTTTTCTTTGAACACAATCCTCTTTTTCTACAACCATATTATCTCTAAGATAATCAAATCCGAATTCATTGTTAGTACCGTATATTATATCTGCTTCATATGCTTTTTTTCTTTCTGGAATGGGCTTATCATGAAGGATTACATCTACTGAAAGCCCTAAAAAACTATATATTTGACCCATCCATTCACTATCTCTTTCTGCAAGATAATCATTAACTGTAACAACATGAACTCCATTTCCTGTGAGTGCATAAAGATATGCTGGAAGTGTAGCAACTAAAGTCTTTCCTTCACCGGTCTTCATTTCTATGACTTTTCCTTCATAGAGAGCAAGTCCACCTATCATTTGTACATCAAAATGTCTAAGACCGATGGTTCTTTTAGAAGCCTCTCTAACGACTGCAAAGGCCTCTTCGACTATATCTGATAATTCTCCGCCATTATTAAGAATATTCTTGAAATATTCAGTTTTAGCCCTTAATTCATCATCGGAAAGTTTAGAAATAGATGATTCTAAGGAATTAATCTTTTCTACTTGTAATGTGTATCTTCTGATTTCTCTGTCGTTTTTATTAAATAAAAACCTTAATAGACGTAAAAACATTCTTAATTATTCTTCTTCTGATATCAATGAAAGGATTTCTTTTTTTGATTTTGCTGCAAGAAGTGCATCTCTGAACACCTGATGTCGCAATAATCGTGATAATTTAGCAAGAGCTTTCAAATATGTACCATTTGCTTCTTTAGGTGCAGTAAGCATAAAAATGAGATGCACGGGTTTACCGTCAAGGGATTCAAAATCAACACCATCCAGAGAGCGTGCAAAGATTACAGAAATTTCATGAGCTGCATCCGATTTCCCATGAGGAATAGCAATACCCTTTCCAATTCCAGTAGTACCGAGCTTTTCTCTATCAAGTACAGAATGAAGATATTCATCTTTATCAGAAATTTTCCCAAGATCGAATAATTTATTTACAAGTGTTTCAATAACTTCATGCTTATCATTGGCTTTTAAATCCATTATAATAGAATCATCTGTTATGATTTCAGATAGTCTCATAATTTATCCTTGACTAAAAATTATTTTCAGGTGCTATCAGTCCATAATTCCCATCGGCCCTCTTATAAAGAACATTTATTTTGTCAGATTCAGCATTTGTGAATACCAAAAACTCATGCTTTAAAAGTCCAAGCTGCATTGCTGCTTCATCTATAAACATAGGTTTGATAGAAAATTTTCTTTCCCTTATGATTTTTGGCTCATCTTCATTATCTTCTATGGAAATAATATTATCATAGGCAAGTCTGGTATTTTTGGAAATGGCTTTTCGGTTTTTATCTTTGAGTTTTTCTTTGTATCTTTTTATTTGTTTTTCAAGTTTATCAACAGCGAGATCTACACATGCCATTGAAGTTTCAGCTCTTTCCTTTGCATGCATGGTCATGCCATTAGTCCAAATATTTGCATCAATATAATGGGATTCATTAGCAGCTTTACTCTTTTCAACACCGAAAATAACATCTATTTCCATAATATTATCAAAATATTTTTTTAGATTAGAAAATTTCTTTTCTGCATAATCTTGAAGATTTTGATTGAGATTGATGTTTTTGGATTGAACTATAAGCTTCATAAGAGTGCCTCCTAAATTTATATATAATTACATTATTATCATTAAATCACATTCTATATCAATAATAAAACCATTGCAACATTTTTTTGTAATTTGTAAATCCCATTTTCCAGTGAATGGTGAACAGTAAGAAATTATAAATTTTCAATGTCCTTTTGCCCTTCACCCATTTATATTTCACCATACTGAGAAAAAGTATAATTGCATATCAGTACCAAATAACTGGAGCCTCAATATATTTCCATTATAAATCATTTTAAATGATTTTATAGGTCTTTTTGTAAGTATAGTTTCTGTATTTTTTGAACGAAGAACAAGATTTTTGGATATAATGGATAATTCAGCAGTTCCTATAAGGGAATTAATAAAGGCTTTTTTATTTTTATCATCCCATATAAATCCTGAAAGTGTATCAGTATAAGGTTTTAAAAAAAGTATTATTTTTTGTTCCTCATCCTGTGACATGATGTCTTTTGAGTCTTTGATATATTCGTGGCTTGTATGAGTATTTGTGGAAAGTAGCATAATAAGCAAAAGAGGAAGGAGACTCCCTGCTATAAGAATTTCAATAAGGCTGAAACACTTATTATTCATTATTCCTCTTCAAATAAATAAAAGTGATTTTTTTATTATTATTGTATTCAATTTTAAGGAGAGTATAATTTTCACTTTTTGTCTTATTTACAGAGAAGCCATTTGGAATCACTGGATTGTTTTCAAATGCATCAAAGCATTCTATATAATTTAATATTGAATGTATGGTATTTGATGTTTTGAGATTCCCAAAATTTATTCTTCTATTACTAGAATTCATTAAAAACAGAGCTGAACTAAGTATAGAAATAATGAGTATACTTATTATAATCTCTATATAACTACTGGCTTTATTTTTCATTAAAAAAAACTCCGTTTTGAATATCATGTCTAACAATCATGTAATTTTTAGTATTGAAATAATCATAAAAAGAATTGTTATATATGACATTACCTCCATTATAAATATTTTCAGCATCAATTTCACAAGCAGCAATTCCTCCATTAATCCGGAATCTATTTGAAAAATGAAGTGAAGGATAATTACTACAACAAATAATATAGGCATCAATATCACCTGAAATAGTCAAGGCCTTTTCAGAGACAATGGTGAAGGGATAGTTTGAGTGAATATTAGAGAATTTTGAATCACTACTGCAAATAATAATACCAGGAGAAGTTACATGAACATTGTTTAAATTTATTTTTTCCTTAACTTGAATAATTCTTCCTGCCATATTCAATTCCGAGTGATCACTATAGCATTTTAACAGGCCTTTCACTGACCTTAATGAGTTTATCCTGATATCAATTTTGCTGTTTAACATTTTTATTATATTGATTTCATTGATATTATTTTTGAAAAATAATCGATTTTTATTGTCAATTATATTTATATCCTTGCTGAATTTATTGTATATTAAATTATTTATTCCTTGAGAAATTGGAATTTTTGATGAGTATATAGAAATTTTATCTTTTTCTATATGGTAATTATCAAGAACATTGCTTCCCTTTTTTTTAAATAGTGCAGGTATTTTAATTGCTCTTTTTTCTCCATTACCAAAAAATGGAGCGATTGATGGGGATAAATTGGTCCCAAATAACTGAAATCTAGAGCTTGACAAGTCTATAGGATTATTGAAAAGCTTTTTGTATTTTTCTGAAAAACAAAAGAATTTTGATATCTCAACGCCATCAGGATTTACAATATATTTTGATTTTGGAAGCCTAAATTCTTCAAGACCTGCACATAAGTTAAAAATTACCTTTTTGCTACCCGTATAAACTATACCCTTATTATTTGAAAATATGACTCCATTTTCAGGGGAGTCTAAATTATTTATGTTTGAAGAAAATCCTTTTTTCAAGAATAAAGAAAAAAAATTGACTACAGGGGGAAGGATATTTTTTACTGTATAAGAATTTATTCTTTTAAGTGTGAAGGGGTGATTATTATATATGAGTGAGACCTTGATTGAATATTTCCCTTTGAATTCTGAAAGGTCATTGTAAAAATTATTTTTTAAGTGAGAAAGAGATATTATAGAAAAAGATAGCGAAGGAATGGAATATCCTGTAATAGAAGACATTTTTTTGCACAAAGAAAGCCTTTCTTTTGTAAGAGTAAAATCTGAACTTCTTTTTTTACCAGAATGGAAAGACTCATATATAGTATTATTAAATGAGTTAGATTTATTTATAAGTTCATCTTCTGCAAGTATGGAAACACTTTTGAGATAATAGTATATTTTACGATTTTCTATGAAACTCAAGTTCTGCATATTTTGCTGAGTATTCATCTTGAAAATATAAAAAAGGAGTATCAGGGAAGAACTGATCATAACTAATGACATAAGGAGTATATAGGCTTTATTTTTTTTGACCTTAAATGACATTTAATTCATTCCATATTAAATTTTTCATCTTTTAGTATATCGCATTGAAATACAATAAAAAAAAGGTCGCATATGCGACCTTTTATATTAAATTCAGATATAATTTACTTTTTCTTTGAATTGTTTACAATTTCTTTAAGGTTTTTTCCAGGTCGGAATTTTGGAAAATTGCATGCCGGAATTTTTATTGCTTTTTTTGTTTGTGGATTTCTACCTGTCCTAGCAGCTCTTTTTTTGACTTCCCAGCTTCCAAAACCTGTTATGGCTACCTTGTCACCTTTCTTAAGAGTTTTTGTTACTACTTCGGTGAAGGCGTCAAGTACGGTTTGTGTGTCTTTTTTTGTGAGTTCAGCCTTTTTTGCGATTGCGTCGATAAGTTCACTTTTGTTCATTACATTACCCCTTTTGTATAAATTTGAATAACAAAATATTATAATAGAATAATAAATCTGTCAAGAAGTTCCTGTTTAAGGGATGTTTAAAGAATATTGAGAAATTTAAATATGTAAATAGCATTGTACTGCAATAAAATACAAAAAATATGCTATTATTGCTAAAATATGCTTTAATATAAGCTTTTTTTACCAATGTACCATTTTAAAGGATTAATTTATGATTTGAGAATATGAAAAATGGTTTAAAATCTTTTAAAAAAAATATTAAATTACATAAATGAAATAAGCAGTTTTACTTTTTAGCATACCAGTGATTAATATCTACTGAAGCGGCATATTTAAGAGAACACAATGTCAAATATGTCTTATTATCTCCTGGTATGGAAAAATAGCATGAAAGCATATCAGGTGCAAAATTTCCAATTATTATTTCAAGTTTTCCTGAATTCTTTAAAAATATAGAAAGATTTACCGAATTATCTGTATATAATCCGAATTTTTTTTGATTTGATTTATTTATTGATGCTATTCCAAGGATTTCAGCTTCTGAAACAATTTTTATTATTCCACGAATGAGTCCTTTATCAGCAGGCTTTTCTCCAGGGACTACAATAAAATTATCTCCTTTTTTTTCAAGTATGACTTTATTTTTTTTATTAGAGATAATAAATTTAGTTATTTTATTCTTAGAAATATCATGAAATGGTATTTTGTTTATTTTTTCCATACCAGATCTCAATTTTCCTTTATTGATTATATAAAATAATAGATAAAGAAGCAGGAATATGAATAATGAATAAAATATAATCTTAATGACTTGATTTTTCTTTGATGGAATTTTCATATTTTAATCTCTTATTCCTTCTTAATGTCATTTTCAATATTCCTAAAAGTATGACTATAAATGCCGGACCAAAAATATTAAGAGCTTTCAGGTATTTTTTTAACCATTCAATGCGCATAAGACGATCAGTACCTTTAATATCCTTTACTTTTTCAATTGGAAAAAGTTCTCTTGAAGCAATATTTTTTCCTCTGATGGATGAAAGCATATCATGCATAGTTAACCATTCAACAATATTGAGTGTAAATACGAGATTTGCCATGTGCCCAGGGAGAAAATCATCTGATATAAAGAGAGAGTTTGGTATTATTAGGATTTTTTTATTTATTAAATAGCCAAGTGCTTTTTTTGATTTCTTTTTCTTATTGAAATCAAATTTTTGAGTAGGGTCCAAATTATTCCCATGTAAAATTCCCCAATTTGGTCCAGTAGAAAATATAGGTGTCAAATCTACTTCAGAGGAGTCTAAAATGGAAATATTTGTTATCCATGGAAAAGATAAAAAACTTATTCTGTTAAATACAGGAAGGGATTTATTGAAATTGTACGGGACTATCTTTGGAAATAGGGGATAGCTAACCGGAAATCTTGTTCTTGAATCTGAAAACCATGCTCTGTCGCAGTCTTTATCATAAATTAGTTCATTCTCAATTCTTATACCGAGCATTGTAAATATATCCTTTAATTTTTGATTATGTACTATAGCCGTCATGGTTTCATTTGGTCTTATGACCTGATCAAGTATAATTGTTTTTCCACCATTTTCAATATATTTTTTAATCTTTTTTAAAGCTGTATTATCCATATTATCAGATGCAATTATGAAAAGAAGATCGGTGTTTTCTGGTATATTTTCTGATTGTAAGAATACATTTTTTAAAACAGATTGTTTTTCGAGCATTTCTTGTAATTTTGTGTAATCTCTTAATACTTTATCAGTTTTACGGTCCCCGAAAAGTGCTAATGATACTATAGGCAATTTTTTGGTGGATACTCTGACTATTCCTGCGGTTATTTCATATTCTAGATTGGATAGTTCGCTTATAACAGGGATAGTAGTATTTTTATTCCCATAATAAATAACCATTCCAAAATAGCCCTTAATAGTTTCCCGACGGTCATTAAGCACTATATTGAGTTGAATTTGAGGAATTCCTGCAGCAAGTGCGAGTTGTTTATTTGCTGGACTGCTTTTAGGATCAATAAATTCTATACTCAGTTTATTACCTGCAATAGCTTGATATTCAAGCAAAAGATCATGTATTTGCCTCACAAAAGGTTGATATGAAGGAGGGAGATTAGAGCTAAAAAAACATTTTATACTTACTATATCATCAAGAGATTTAAGTACATTGACTGTAGCTGGTGCGAGTGAATAAAGTTTATCTTGAGTAAGGTCTATTCTATATACTATGTTCCTTACGGATATATTGATTATTATAAATAGTATAAAGGTTATAATAAAAGCCGAATATAATCTTAGTTTATTGCTCATCATAATCCTCGTTTGTTAATTTTAAGCAATATCACATTTAAAAATGAAAAACAGAATATAACTGAAATATAGTATACAAAATCACGGATATCTAATACTCCATGCGAGATATTGATAAAATGGTATTTAAGGCTGAAAAATTGCAATATTGGAGTAAGTTTCCCTGGGAATGAATATGTGACTATTGGTTCCCCTATAAGTATTAGTAGCAAGATTAAGCTTATTGATAATATAAAAGATACTATTTGATTATTTGAAATGGAAGACATACACATGCCTATTGAAATACAAGCGCCTCCCAATAATAAGGCTCCTATATAGCCACCTAAAATAGGCCCAAAATCAGGAAAACCCGTAAAGAAAATAGTAAATACCAGAGAAGAAGTCAATAAAAGTGAAAAAAATAAGAAAATAAAAGCTGCCAAAAATTTTCCTATGACAATTTGTTCTTCAGTTATGGGTAAAGTTATAAGAACCTCATATGTACCAGATTTTTTCTCTTCTGCAAAGCTTTTCATTGTAATAGCAGGTACTAAAAGCATGAAAAACCATGGTAACAATAAGAAAAAATAATTCATAGAAGCAATATTCATAATGAAGAAGGTTTTTAAAAAAAACCAGTTAATTGATATAAGGAATACCACAAGGAAAATATAAGCTATTGCAGAGTTGAAATATGACCTCAATTCTTTTATGATAATTGTATAAATAGTTTTCATTTTTCAGATCCCTTTGTAAGATGAATAAATGATTGTTCTAGATTGTTATTTTCCCTTTTCAATTCTATTATAGACAAGCCTCTTGAAAATACTTCTTTAAATATTATTTCTCCAGCATTTTTGTTTTTTAAAACCTTTAACTTGTATTCGAATATGTCGGATTTGGAACTAATTTCGCTGAAGTCTCTTATTAATTCCAAAAAATTAAACATATTCTCTATTTCAGTTTTTTGCCCACGGATTAAAATGCGTATAAATTCAAATTCATCGAATTTTTGCATAATTTCTTCAGCAGAACCATGTGCGACTATTTTACCATCATTTATAATAAGTACATTATTGCAAGTTGCAGTAATTTCTGGAAGTATATGAGTAGAAAGTATAACCGTCCTTTTTTCCCCAATATTTTTGATCAATTCTCTTATTTCTACAATTTGATTGGGGTCTAGGCCGGAAGTTGGTTCATCTAAAATAAGTACATCAGGTTCTCCAAGTAATACTCTTGCTATTCCTACTCTTTGCCTATATCCCTTTGACAGAGTACCTATATCTCTATAAAGCATGGGAATTAGCCCGCATATTCTTACTTTATCGATTATTGAATCATTTAAATCCTTGCCAGAAAGGCCACGTATTTTCCCTATAAAATTAAGGTATTCCAAAACATTCATTTCGGGATAAAGAGGACTATTTTCAGGAAGATAACCAATTTTTTTCTTAGCTGAAACTGGGTCTTTTTCGGGATCAATATTATCAATCTTGACCTTTCCTTTTGTAGGTTTTAAATAGCCTGTCATCATACGCATTGTGGTAGTTTTCCCAGCTCCGTTTGGGCCTAGAAGTCCTAGAATCTCGCCTTTTTTAACAGAAAAGGAAATATTGTCAACTGCAATTACATTGTCGAAATGTTTAGTGAGATTTTCAACAGTTATCATATTTATTATATTAAATTAATTGATACATAAAATCAAGAAATTCATAGATTTAGATACTGTATAATTTTTGCAGGTAAAAGGGTTAAGGGCAAAAGGTAAAAGGGCATTTAAGAAATTTTAAATTTTAGATTTTAAATTCTGAATTGGAAGAAGATATAAAATATGTAATTATTTAAGTCATTCACAAAAACTGTTTATAAAGAAAATGGGGAGAGAGCTCTACTTGCTATCTCCCTATCTCCCTGCTCCCTTTGAATAACAAGGGCCCTTTTTATAAAAAAGTAATTTTTTATTATTTAAAATGCCATCCTAATCCTATACCGATGATATCCTGAGAATTTTTACCGCTTGCAAGCATTGTTCCCCCACCTGCAGTTGCCGTGGCTTCACCTTCGAATGCATGAGTATATGAAAAATCAATGCTGAAATGTTCATTAGCCTGATAAGTAAATCCTAAAGATGCATGCCTTTCAACGATGGCTGGGAAACCTATAAGATTAAACCATTCTACATTAAAATCAGAAAAAGGAGATGTGAAATTTGGTATTGTGTTTTTATTTGTAGTACTGAGTGATGATTTATTTGCAATAGGGCTTTTTGCATAGTTATATCCAGCTCTCCAGGTCATTTTTTTCTCTGCTTTGTATTCTATACCAAGGGCATAGACATTCTGATCTTTCCATTTAAATTGCTTGTAACCATCAGCATTTGACCAATTTATGAATCTATAGTCAAAACCGATTTTAACTTTATTATTGAGTATTTTTCCAAGTCCAAATCCATATTCCATAGGCTGTTCGAGTTTAAGGCTTTCGAAAGTACCATCATTATTGGAATCAAATACACGGTTATACTTCATAGAAACTGAGGACTGATAAGTTATACCAAAACTCCATGGATTTTCTTTTGTCTTATAACTGATGCCTATATGTGCTCCTGTACCCCAGTCCTGATTTTGACCTCCGCTGGCATTATAAGTAGTGGTACTTCCGGGAGCAGTTGGCATAGCTGCACCAAGATCCAGTGAACCCCAGCACATATCGATTCCAGCTCCAATAGTCCATCTATCGTCCATTTTCATGGAAATTGCCGGTATAACACGCATGAATTGTAGATTTGTGTGCATATTTGATAATCGAGCATCAAGATTTCTATAATCCACTCCCATACCAGATACACCGAAGGCTCCAATCCCAAGGTGTACTCTATCATTAAGTTTATCAACAATAGCTACTTCTGGGATAGTGAAAAAATCAGCATCACTTGTAATATAACCGCTATCACCTGTTGGGGCAGGCATACTGATTCTTCCTTTTACATCGGGCATGAAAACTATTCCGCCAAATGTAAGATTAAATCCTTCTTCCTCACTCATCCATGCTGGATTTCTGAATATTGCATCAGTAGGGCCTACTCTCATACCTATACCAAGTCCCCCCATTCCTCTTGAAGCAGGTGTCACACCAATCATATTATCTCCATTAGTAGCAAATGAGCTAATAGCAAAAAATAGTAATACTAAAGAAAACAATAGTTTTTTCAAAATGTTCCCCCTAAAAATAAATTTAAGTAATATTATTAATATATTTATATGTTTGCAAGCGAAATAAACACTTTTTGCAAATATTGTGCAAAAATTCACAAACTATGGGGCTTTATGATAAAAGGTCACCGGTCACTGGGAATGAGGCAGAAATGAAAATCACTCGATTATTGATCCAAGTGCATTAAGTATGAGTTTTTCATCAGTAATGATAATCTCTTCTACTTTTCCTATCATTATAGGTATAATTAAGGTAATGCCTTCATGAGTATTCTTTTTGTCATTTTTCATATAATCAATAGCGATTTCGGGGTAAAAATCATTAGGAAGTGTAGTTGGAAGTCCGAATTTATTAAGCAGTGATTCTACTCTATAATATTGCTTTCTACTAAAGCGTTTTAAATATATTGAAAGGCGGCAAGCCATAAGCATTCCTAATGCAATTGACTCACCATGAGAATATCTCTCATAACTGTAAAATGACTCAATAGCATGACCAAAAGTATGTCCGAAATTTAATATTTTACGAATATTTTCTTCATATGGATCTCGGTTCACAATATCCACCTTAAACTGGGTACAGCGCCAAATAATATATTTTATTGCTTTTGCTTGATAGATATTCTCAGAAACGGACTTTTCAAGGTATTCAAAGAAATCTGTAGGCATTATTAATGAATATTTTATTACTTCACCCATACCATTTGAAATTTCTTTAGGTGTGAGTGAATTCAATAAAGAAATATCAATAAGTACAGCAGAAGGTGAATAAAATGTACCGATTATATTCTTTGTCCCTGAAAAATTGATAGCATTTTTTCCCCCTATAGAAGCATCAATCTGAGAAAGAAGGGTAGATGGTATTAAAAAAAGTTTTATTCCTCTTGAAAAAGTTGAAGCAGCTAATCCTGCGATATCAGATATAACTCCACCACCAAGACTTATTATGCAGTCATTTCTATGAAACTTTTTTCTCGTAAGTATTTCCCATATTTCACTGAGATACATTTGATTTTTATTTATCTCACCAGGCGGAAGTAAATATGTTTCAAATATATATTTGTCTTTTAAGAGTGAAGTCACTTTTTTTAGATAAAGATTACCCACATTAGTATCTGTTATTATAAGTATTTTTCCATTAAAACCGGCTCTAGATAGGTATTTAGGTATTTCTTTTATACTAGAATCTACTAAAACAGGATACGGGGAAGCTCCAAAAACACTGAGGAGATTCATTAAAGTCCCTTTCTTCTAAGTTTTTGAATATTTTTTCTTTCAATGTCGAATACATAACTGATGACATTTCTTCTATATGATTCTTCTATATCAATAAAAAGAACACCATATTTATAATATTTTTTTCTTCCTCTTTTTATTTCAATGACTCTCATTATTTTTGATTTTATCTCAAATTCTTTGTCTCTAAGGGAAAATTTAGTAAGTATATCCTGACCCTTATCAAGTTTTATAGGAGTTCTTAAGAAAACACCACCTCCGCTCAGATCAAGAGCAAAGCCTCTATTCACTTGTTTTGTAAGAACTTGTTCGCCATCTAGATCATTACCAGAAAGAAATATCTTAAAATTGATAGGAATCCTGCAATCTACTCTTACATAACTTCTTCTCTGTATTCGTGTTATTTCTTTTGGAAAGGGAATCACAAAAATTTCTTTTCTATTTTCTTTACCGGTTTTGGAGATTCTACCTGTAAATGTATATACAGCACCTGGTTCATTATCAAAATAGAAATTAATATGTACCACGGTATGGGGCCAAAATTTAAAGACTTTCCCGTCTTGAAGAGGCATTTCAAGAAAAATATCCTTTTGCTTGATTATTTTTAGTATTCGCGTTAGATAATTTCCTCTGAACAGGCCTCCAGTTATTTCTACTTCAACTGGAAGATTAAAAACCAGTTTATTTAAATATTCTGGTTTACTCTCTGTGCCTTTATTATCAGAAGGAGCATTTTCAGCCATTTAAAACTCCCAAATTAAAGAATTTGCAGGCATTATTAAAAGTTTGTAGCCCTATTTTTTCTACTGATATATCTCTAATAGAAGCTATTTCTTCTGCAACTTTAATTATAAATGAGGGCTCATTTATTTTACCTCTGTATGGGACTGGGGCCATATAAGGACAATCTGTTTCTATTAGGAGATTATCAAGAGGTATTTTTGCTGCTACTTGTTTAGTTTTTTTGGCATTTTTAAAAGTTACTGCACCACCTAATGCTAAAAAATAACCCTTTTTTACATATTTCTGTGCCATCTCTAATGAGCCTGAATAACAGTGGAGAAGTGTTTTTAGATTATATGAAAATAGAATTTTTTTGGTTTGTTCTGCAGCATCTCGCGAGTGTATAACGACTGGAAAATCATTTTTTTTTGCAATATCCATTTGTCTTATGAAAACCTCTTTTTGGATTTCTCTTGGAGAGTTATCATAATGAAAATCTAGGCCTATTTCTCCAATTGCTACGACTTTTTCATGATTTATATTTTTCTCAAGCCATAAAAAGTCTTTTTCTTTAATATCTTTAGAGTCATGCGGATGAAATCCTATAACTGCATAAATAAAGTCATATTTTTCAGAAAGTTTTATACTTTCTTTTGATGATTTTCTGTCAAAACCAACATTTATAATATATTTTATTCCTATATTTTTAGCTCTATTGATTACTTCATCAAGTGAATCGGTGAATTGCGGCATATTCAAATGTGAGTGTGAATCAAACAGAAACATTAGCTAGTTTTTCTATTTCTCCTTTATCTCTTTGAAGGACAATATTTCCTTTTTCATAAGCTCGAATAAAAGCCTCTACTATTTTAGGATCAAATTGAGAACCTGAACATCTTTTAATCTCGTCTACTGCGACCTCAACAGGAAGACCTTTTCTATAAGGCCTGTCTGAAGTCATGGCGTCAAAGGTATCCGCTACAGCAATTATTCTTGCTCCAAGGGGAATATCCTCCCCTTTTAAACCATCAGGATAACCATTGCCATCCCATCTTTCATGATGATATTTTACTAGTAATGTAACATCTTTTAAAAAATCGATAGATTTAAGTATTTCATATCCTATTACAGGGTGTTTTTTGATTATACCGAATTCTTCATTTGTAAGTCTACTGGGCTTATTGAGTATTTGCTCCATGATTCCTATCTTTCCAATATCGTGTAGAAGGCCAGCATATTCTAATTTTCCTAGTTCTTCTTTATTTATACCCATTTCTTTGGCGATTGGTATTGTGTATGCAGTCACTGCATTAGAATGGCCACTTGTGTATTTATCTTTTGCATCAATTGCAGCGGAAAGTGCTCTGACTGTGGAAATATAGCTTTTATGCATATTTTCATAAAGATTTGCATTTTCTATTGCTATTGCAGCTTGAGATGCAAATACAGATGCCATTTCAAGGTCTGATTCATCAAAGCTGGAGCCATCTATTTTATTATTTATTGAAAGAACACCGATAATCTCCTCTTTTATACTCAGAGGAACACATACGAGAGAATTAGTCCTGTATTTAGATGATTTATTGTTTTCCTTTTTAAATCTTTCATCTTTGCTTATATCTTTTATTAGTAAATTTTCGCCTGTCTTTGCTACATATCCAATGATTCCATCGCCAACCTTTATTTTGAGTTTTTTTGCAATTTCATCGGGAATACCATTATAAACTCTAGGTTCTAGAAAACCGCTTTCTGTATTTAGCAGAAACAGTGACATTGACTCGACTTTCAATAATCCTGTAGCAATATCAAGTATTATTTTTAGTAGTTTTTCAAGATCTAGTATAGAATTAAGAGCCTTAGATATGACTTGAAAATTATTTATTTCAATAAGTTTTTCTTCTAGCTTTTGATTAATGTCTATAAGGAAGTTTTTGAGATATTTAACATCATTAAAGATATCTATTATTAATACAATAAAACTGGAAATAAGAGCAATATTAAGTATAAGAATATTTTTTTTCTGAAAATCATGTTCGAAAATGAATGAAAGAAACTGAATAAAAAAGATAATAACTAGAAACCAATCTATGTTAAGTGAGAGGGGATTAAAAAGAAGATTTACCATCTTATCATTTTTATTTTTAATATAACTGAATAGAAGATAGCCAATAGAAAGTATTGCTATTATGCTTGCAGAAAGTTTATTCCCTGAATTATAAAAGAAAAATGCTATTTCAAGAGATATCAATGAAAAAATAATATGTATTATATTTTGAAGCTTCATAAATTATCCTTCGGCGGAGTTTTCAATATTTTTTAGCGATTTAGAATATTTTACTACACGGTTTCTGCCATTTTCCTTTGCATGATATAAAGCAATATCAGCACATTCTATTAACATCTTTTTATCAGTTGTATCCTCTCTGTATTGTGAAATCCCTAGAGAAATGGTTATAGGAACTCTTTTTCCATCTACAAAAAATTCATATGATTCTACCGAGCTTCTGATTCTCTCTGCTGGTACAAAAGCTTCATCTTTTCCAATTCCTGGACAGATTACTATAAATTCTTCACCGCCATATCTAGCAACAAGGTCTACATCTCTTACACTGCTTTCAAGAAGTCGTGCAACGGTTTTAAGTACCTGATCTCCAATCTGATGACCATAGGTATCATTAAAACTTTTAAAGTGGTCAATATCTGTCATAATAAGGGAGAAAGTCCTATTATTCTCATTAGAGATATTTATCTCATTTTCTAATCTTTGCTGGAAGTAACGATGAATATAAAGCTTTGTCATTCCATCAGTTATAGCCATTCTATAGAGTTTTGCATTATCTATTGCTATAGCTGCATGAATACTTAAAGCTCTGAACATGGCTAGGTCTTTTTCATCAAAAGAATATGGATTTTTCTTCCTGACATTTATTACTCCGAGCACATTGTTTTTAGCAATTAATGGGACAGACATAAGGCAGCCGTCTTCAACTTTTCTTCCTTTCAATTCAGCAAAACCTGGTTCTTTTTTGGCATCGTAGATAATAAGTTCTCTTCTAGTCCTAACTACCCATCCAACTATCCCTTGACCGCTGGAGACGCGTGTGTTTTTAACTATATCAGAGGGTAACCCATAAGAGGCTTCTATAAGAAGTTCATTTGTATCATCATCAAAAAGCATAATCGAACCTGTGTCTGCATCAAGAACTTGTATATTTTTATCAAGTATCCTTTTGAGAAGTTGTTTATAATCAAGGACAGAAGAAATATCTTTTGATACTTCAATGAGTGTTTCCATTTCGTCTATTTTTTTCTGAAGGTCAACTCTCATTCTGTCAAATTGGACAGCAAGCATCCCAATTTCATCAGTGCTTTTTATCTTTAGAGGCTTTCCTAATTCTCCCTTTGCTATATTTCGGGCTCCTGCAACTAGAAGTTTAAGAGGTCCCGTAAGACTATGTGCAATTAAAAGACTTATTATTGTAGCTATGATAATACAAATGACAACAAGGAAAAATACTCTGGTCCCTAATGTAAATACTCTTTCATATGCTTCTTTGGTGTTCTGTTCTACAATAATTCCCCAATTGACGGTTAGATAATGCTTTAAAGAGAATTTGGCAGTAGTTTTTTCTTTTGAATGAGTCTTTCCAATTGGAGAAAATGCAGTTAGAAAACTATTGCCTGACTGATTATCTGAGAATTCTGTTTTCCCTTCTTTTCCGTGAAGCACATCTCGTATAATATTATTATTGCTAAGAAGTCTTCCAACTTCTGTATTTTTTGTTGAATGAGCAAGTATACGATAATTCTCATCAACAACATAAGCTACTCCGGTTTTACCTATTTTAATAGGTTTTATAATAGACCAGATTATTGATTTAAGATCAAGTTTTGCTATAAGAATTCCAATCGGATGATAAAGTTCATTTCTGATCTTATAACCGATATAAAGGTATGGAGAACCTGTTTCAGAATCATATATTACTGGAGAAATATAACCATATATCTCACCAAATATATAAACCATATTCCATATTGATGATATCTTTTTTATTTCAGAAGGTGAATTAGAGACTATTGTACCAAATTCCTCTTTTTTTACGGTTAAGAAGTCCTTTTTATTAGATACAATATATATTGCTTTGAATGTGCTAAAATTTTCTACAAGATTCTTTAAAAGATTGGACACTTTCTCAAATTCCATCTTCTTCATACTCGGATTTTTAATAAGGGTCTCCAATATGTTTTGGGCATTTTTAATAAGTTGATTTAGTTCATTAGAAATAAGTCTGGCAATTTCAAGGTTTTGTTGAAGTACATTATCTGTAATAGCGGTCCTAATCTCCCCAACTGACATATAACCGAGAAATACCACAGGTAAAACTGAAATTATTAAAAATGCGATAAGGAGTTTAGTCCTTAGAGGTCTATTAATTTTTTCTTTATTCACAAGCCAAAAGCCTTATTATTTATTATAATACATAAAATATATATTAATTTTGTTTTTTTTTCAATAATATTTATACAGTAGGTATTATCAATTTAAGGGGTAAGAAATTATAGATTTTGGATTTTGTCACTGCTCTCTTGAATTTTAGGACTAAAAAAACATTATCGGATTTTCTGGCAAAGCTGGTAATGATATTGTCAAATTATTGTAGGTAAAATGGTTAAAAGGCTGTTGAAAAAGGCACTTTATGAGATATTTTTTCTGGATACCCGTCTTCGCGGGTATGACGGGAGTTTATTTTACAGGTTTTTTCGTCATTCCTGCAACTTTCCGTCATTCCTGCGTATGCAGGAATCTATTTAAGTCCGCAACAAAATACTGTGTATTTATAAAGAAAATGGGGAGAGAACCTACTCAGGTGACTTTAGTCACCGGAGAAATAAAAGCCCCTGTTTGGTTGCTACAGTAACTGCTAAACCAATGGGGCTTGCAGCAATGTGTGAACGGGACCACATTTTCTATAAATATACAGTTTTTGTGTAGGACTTAAGAAACATTTATTGAGTTTTTTAACAGTATGTTAACAAGTGTTGAAAATTATGCTTTACTCACCTACAAAGATTATACAGTACCGCTGGTAATTATTAAATTGCTGTTGTTGACTAAAATCTGGTATTATATAGTAAGAAGGGTTAAGGGCAAAAGGGATATTGAAGAAATTATGGATTTTAAATTTTGGATTTTGAGTATTTCGCTAAAAGCACGAAGCAGAAAAAGACGAAGTAAAGGGCTTACTCTTATAGAATTGATGATGGTAGTATTGATACTTTCGGTAATAGCCTCTATTGCTTTGCCTTTAGGGAAAATACAGTTTGTAAGATATAAGGAAGACAGACTGAAAAGATATCTTGATGATTTTAGATATGGTATTGATGAATTCTATAAGCATAATACTACATCTGTATCAATTTCTGGAGATGGTATTGATAATGACGGGGATGGAGATATCGACGAAGAAATATATGATTGGAAGGATAATGATGGTGATGGTTCCGTTGATGAGGATGTTGCTTCGACAGGATATCCTAGGAGCCTTTATTCCATGGTTCAGAATCATTGGCTTAGGCGAATCCCTGAAGAGCCCTTTGGGAATAGATGGCAATATAGGCCTTCCACTGGTGGCCCATCAAACTGGAAGGATTTTGTTGATTATGGTGGCTTGTATGAGGCCCAGACTGGGGATGATATATATGATATCAGGAGTGATGGGAGTCATGTAAATACTGCAATTGATGGAAGTCAGTATTCAGATTGGTAGTAATGGTTTAATACAATGACCTTTTTATCCTTAACCCTTAACCTTTTTACCATATATAGATTATGGATTTTGGATTTTGAATTTTGAATGAGTGAGAACTGACGCAACAATGTATTTCGCAAAAATACGAAGCAGAAGCAGAGGGTTCAGTGTAATGGAGCTTTTGCTTGTTATAACCATCCTTTCGATTCTAATAAGTTTTGCAATAATTAATATCGCAAAGATATACAATAATTCAAAGCAAAACGCACTTATTGAAAATCTTGACGAGATAAGGAAAGAAATATTTCAATTTTATAAAGATCATAATAGATATCCAAGTAGTCTGTCAGAGCTGACGACAGCGACACCATATCCATATTTTGATACTGTGCCGATAGACACAATTACAGGCCTTGCAGACTGGGAAGTGAAAAAGATTGATAATGGAATGCTTTTATATTATAAATTCATTGAGAATTCCGGTACAACTGCAAAGGATTGGTCAGGAAATAATCAAATACCGGGGACACTCAGAAATGGAGCAACGTGGAGCTCTGATGCTATTTCTAATTATTCTGTATCTTTGGATGGGAACAATGATTATGTATATATAGATGACACGGGGTCAAATTCAAGTCCAATATTCGATGCTACTGTTGATATAAGAAGTGTAAGTATGTGGTATAAAGCAAATGATATTGCATCTAGACAGGTACTTTATGAAGAAGGCGGTGGAGTAAATGGTATGAACATATATATAAATGCAGGGTCTGTTTATATTGGGGCATGGAGTGAAAGTGACAGCTGGAATGGTGTTTGGCTTTCTACTCCAACAACTGCTGGGACATGGCATCAAGTTGCATATGTATTTGATTTTGCAAATGGATTATTTGAGCTTTTTTATGATGGGGCGCTAATTAGTAATTCTGTCCCTTCTTCTCATGTAAGTGGACATTCTGGAAATGATGCAATTGGAGCGATGATCCAAAGTAGTAAAATGGAAAATGTGGATCGCAGTGGAAATAATTATTATTTTAATGGTTTGATTGATGATTTCAGGGTATATGATAGGGCTCTTTCCACAAAAGAAGTAGCTCATATATATAATTATCCAGCATATGGCCTTGGCGGATGGTGGGAAAGATATCCAGAATCAGATAATGACTCGATAACTGATATTCGTTCTAATGATCCGGAATATCAGAGGTACTAATATGGGTAAAAGGGTAAAAAGGCAAAAAGGTAAAAGGACATTGAGATTTTAAATTTTGAATTTTGAATTTTGAATGAGTGAATGGAAAATGAGGTGAAAGGGCAAAAGGGCAAAAGGGTGAAGGGTGAAAGGGACATTTAAGAAATTATGGATTTTAAATTTTGGATTTTGAATTGTAAGAATGGATTTAGGATATAGGATGTAGGATACAGGATACAGGGGGCAAGTCTTTGCGGTTGTTCGGTAGAGACAAGACAGGCCTTGTCTAAATGGATGGATATTAAATGTTAAATGGTAAGAATGCATATAGGATACAGGATATAGGGAATAGAAAGAGTGTAAAAGGGGTAAGGAATAAGGGGTAAGGGTAAAAAGGTAAAAAGGTAAAATGGAGAATGGAAAATGGGAAATTATAGATGATGAATTGGGGTTTGCAAGTGAAAAAATACAAAAGTGACTTAAGAGTACAACACGGCTCTGCAAAGTATTTTTGTAAAAGACAAGGCGCGGAAGTTCGAATTGATTGGAGTGTGGTAATTCCACATGGAATGAATGAGAACTGACGCAACGATGTATTTTGCAAAAAGACGAAGCAGAGGATTCTCTATTATTGAGGTATTAATTACATTAACTATAATGTTAGTTATATTGTGGGGGGGCCTACTAGCTTATAGAGCTTATAGTGAGAAAAGAAAAAAGGCAACTCTTGCATATAATCTCTCTGCAATAAGACAAGCTCTTTCGGATTATGCAAAAGATAATGGAAGATATCCTGAAACACTTGATAGACTTGTTTCAGCTGGAACTGGAACATTCAGATATATTTCTAAAATCCCCATTGATCCTATGACAGGATTAGCGGACTGGGAATTAAAAAAGGGAAGCTCTACTTCACCAACTTATCTTTCTGGAATGATAGCATATTACCCTTTTAGAGAAGGAGTAGGAAATCTTACAAAAGATTATACAGGGAAAAACCCTAGGGCTACTCTTTATGGAACACCTTCATGGACAGAAGGATATAGTGATGAATGCATACTTTTTGATGGTATTGATGATTATTTATATCTGGATGATACTTCAACTAATTCTAATAATACATATGATGATGTGATCAAAGAAAGGACTATATCTGTTTTCTACAATGCATCTGCACTTAATGGCCTCCCTAAAATAATTTATGAAGAGGGTGGTGCGATAAATGGTATGAATATATATATAAGAAATGGTGTTTTATATGCTGGAGCATGGAGTGAAAGCTATGGTTGGAATGGGGATTGGCTTTCTATTGCTACTACTGCTAATGCATGGCATCATGCAGTGCTAGTATTCGATCTGGAGAATTCTATAATGAGCATGTATTATGATGGAGGATTTGTGGCGAGTGTAGCGATTACAGTTGGAATAGCTGAACATACAGGAGATGATGCGGTAGGTGCAGAAATAGATGATACGAAGATAATAACAGGCGATATTAATGGTGGCCCTGGTGATTATTTTATTGGGATGATAGATGAACTTAGAGTATATGACCGAGCATTAAGTCAGAGCGAAGTATCTGGCCTGTTTAATAAAGCCCCCCGATATTCATGGATAGAGATAAACGAGGATAAAGCTACAACAGGAGAAATAATGGATATCAGGTCAAATAACGAGGTGTATAAAGAATGGTGAAAAGGCAAAAGGGCATATAGATTATGGATTTTGGATTTTGAATGAGTGAGGACTGACGCAACGATGTATTTCGCAAAAAGACGAAGTAGAGGATTATCTATTGTTGAGATTGCGGTTGCTATGGGTGTGCTCCTTGTATTGATGTACTTCGCCCGATTATCAGCAAGAGAGATATTCTTAAAATCCCAAAGGGCTACACTTGCATATAATATTCATGAGATAAGAAAGGCATTACAGGAATTTGCAAAAGACAGAGGATATTTCCCAAGTGTTCTAGGAGAGCTTACTAAAGAGGTAGCAGGAGGTTATAAATATTTAAGAAATATTCCTATAGATCCTACAACTGGAATAGCTGATTGGGAAATAAAAAAGGGAGATTCTGATGCAATTCCTATTCCTGGAGGACCTATAGTTTATTATCCCTTTAGTGAAAATAGTGGTACTATTGCACACGATTATGGGGCATTGCCTGCTGATGATGGAACACTTAGGAATGGAGCAACATGGACTTTAGGATATGATGGAACTGGGCTTTCACTTGATGGGAATAATGATTATTTATATCTTGATGATACTGGAACAAACTCAAATCCTACTTTTGATTATCAAATAACAGTCAGAAGTGGAGTATTTTGGTATTATGCAAATTCAGTAAATGGACAAATAAAGACAATTTATGAAGAGGGCGGAACTGTAAATGGAATCAATGTATATATTAAAAATGGAAATGTATATGCTGGAGCTTGGAGTGAATCCGACAGTTGGAATGGTGTTTGGCTCTCGACGGCTACTACTGCCTCTGCATGGCATCAGGTTGTATATGTATTCGATTCTGTAAACAGCATATTCAAGCTTTTTTATGATGGTAGTTTTGCGACTTCTTCTGCAGTACCAACGAGTATTTCTGCACATCCAGGAAATGATGCGATAGGATGCAATGTTGATGGCACAAAATGGGATACAGGAGATGATGGCTCAGTCGGAGAATACTTTAATGGTATAATAGATGAAGTAAGGTTTTATGATTATGCCTTGACTACTTCTGAAATAGAGGCACTTTATAAGAAAAAATCTGATTCAGCAAAGTGGTATGACAGAGCAGACGAATTTCTTATAAGTGGTGAGATTTTGGATGTCCGCTCGAATAATATGCTTTATCAGGATCTATAATAATTGGGTAAAAGGCCAAAAAGGCAAAAGGGTGAAGGGTTAAGGTCATCCGGTATTATAGTTCTTTTAAACTCCCGCCGATAATAAAGTGGGAGAATAAATATGAAAAAACTGTTTATATTATTGATCATCTCGTTTTTTTACACTTCAATGTCATATTGTGCTCTA
>Ga0114934_10000473_pt1 | contig 25469 bp, 22 predicted proteins | sample 4SBtaG_2_FD_99695 | JGI IMG/M metagenome (GOLD analysis project Ga0114934, IMG submission 99695) | Deep subsurface microbial communities from Kolumbo volcano to uncover new lineages of life (NeLLi) - 4SBTROV10_white metaG | ecosystem: Environmental > Aquatic > Marine > Volcanic ...
TGCCTCCCATCTCTCCGACCTTTCTGTGGTAAATTTAAGGTCGCAGTAAAAAAATATACTTCCCCCCGCTAAAATCCTGTCAAGTGTTTTTTTAGTTATTTTTTATAGGGGCGAGTAGTTACGGCTCAGCTTTATACCGGGTACCTTGGGTCAATATTGCAAACGCTGTTCTAACCGTTTTATTGGCGAGTGCTACCGCAACACATTTTTTGCTTTTTGTTTCGAGTAATCGTTTGATCCATTGCTCTTTCTTTGTTTTTGGTTGTCGTTGATCAACTTGATAAAACCGACTTTCAATACCTCCCCGAAGAGGATGAATATCGCTGCCCTGCAGGCGAACGTTTGATCTGGCGATTTCAGACCCAGGAGAAGGGACAAACCATGAATAAATATTGGTCGTCGGCCTGTCCAAATTGTCCGATGAAGTCACAATGTACCACCGGCAAATACCGACGCGTTACCCGTTGGGAGCATGAAGCGGTCGTTGAAGTGGTGCAAACACGATTAGATCAAAACCCGGATAAAATGCAAACTCGGCGCTCAACCGTTGAACATCCCTATGGCACGATCAATGCGTGGATGGGCGCGACACACTTCCAAAAGAAAACACTCAGCCGGGTCAGCACCGAGATGAGCCTGCATGTCCTCGCGTATAACATGAAGCGCGTCATAAACATCTTGGGCATTGGATCCTTAATAGAAGCAATACAGGCCTAGAGGTCTGTATTACAACAAAAACCAAGCCGTTGTAACGTCTGATAGACGTTCTTAGAAATTTAGTAGGCGACCAAACCCAATTGCTTTGGAAAAATACCTGCCTAATACAATCGCTGGATGTTCTTCAGATGACTCGTAAAAGCCACGATTAGGCTTTTTATTTGGGGATATTGCGTTTTTACACGGCCTGAGTATCAAGCGGACGTTCGCCTGAATTTTCCGACTGTCCTCTTCTGACCCGATTCCAGCCATTCAAAACTTTTGATTCTGTCAGTTAAAGTCCAGGCTTGAATTCTGGTCAGACAATGCCGCTCGATTTGTTGCGGTTTATGGTGGTTTTTTATTTTTAAGTGCCCCATGAGTGCCCCACAGGCAATAAAAAAGGGCTTACAATTTCTCGTAAGCCCCTTATTTTATATGGCTCCCCCGGACGGGCTCGAACCGCCGACCTAGTGATTAACAGTCACCCGCTCTACCAACTGAGCTACAGGGGAATAAAACGTTATTCCAACAATCGAATTAGCGCGCCCGGGAGGATTCGAACCCCCGACCCCCTGGTTCGTAGCCAGGTACTCTATCCAACTGAGCTACAGGCGCAACGGTTATTTTTTATCTAGCATTAACTATAGGAAATCTGAAAAATCGAATATGGCGGAGAGAGAGGGATTCGAACCCTCGATGGGCTATTAACCCATACTCCCTTAGCAGGGGAGCGCCTTCAGCCGCTCGGCCATCTCTCCAGGCGAAGAAGTGTTAGCTCTCTTCGTTATCCGGTTCGGCTTCTGCTGCCTGTTCTTTCTTGATCCTTTCGTAAATTTCTTCGCGATGAACAGAGGTCTCCTTGGGAGCATTAATTCCAATGCGAACTTGGTTCCCTTTTACACCTAATACCGTGACGGTGACGTCATCACCGATCATCAAAGTTTCGCCTACTCTACGAGTTAAGATAAGCATAGATTCTCCCTGAGTTCTGCTTTTGCAAACTTCACTGGCACGTGCTCGCCGTACCGCCAACAAACTACTAATTCTATAATCCAAGGATTATAGCACCTTAACTCTATCATCGAAAGACGAAACTCAATACAAAATATTTATTACTAAGTAGTTGCTTCCTTGTCTAAATCAAATTTATTATGTAAAGTTCGAACAGCGAGTTCTAAATATTTTTCATTAACAACCACCGAAATTTTAATTTCTGACGTTGAAATCATCATTATGTTTATACCTTCGTCTGCCAAGGCCCTAAACATTTTATTAGCGATTCCCGCATGTGAGCGCATTCCTACCCCAACCAGTGAAATTTTGACAATATTGTCATCACCAATTACTTTTTGAGCACCCAATTCATTGCGTGTTGTCGTTAGAATCCGTACCGCATTTGCAAAGTCATTCCGGTGAACGGTAAACGTAAAATCTGTCATCGAGTCTTCCCCAATATTTTGAATAATCATATCGACTTCGATGTTTGCGTCTGCGATAGGTCCGAGTATTTTCGAAGCAATACCGGGTTTATCTGGTACACCTTCCAAAGTCAATTTCGCTTCGTCCCTGTTAAACGCGATTCCAGATACTAAAGCGTTTTCCATTCTCGTTTCCTCATAAGTAATAAGTGTTCCTTCGCCCTCTTCAAACGTTGAAAGCACCCGTAGTGGGATATTTTGTTTTCCAGCAAGTTCTACCGCTCGAATTTGCAGAACCTTCGACCCTAAACTGGCCATTTCCAGCATTTCTTCGAAGGTCACTACCTCCAATCGTCTCGCCCTCGATTCTACTCGTGGATCAGTTGTATATACACCATCAACATCGGTAAAAATTTGACATTCATCGGCCCTTAACGCGCCTGCCAAAGCAACTGCCGTTGTATCTGATCCACCACGCCCTAATGTTGTGATATTCCCTGAGGGGCTTATCCCTTGAAATCCCGCAACAACAACTATTTTACCTTCGCTAAGATCTTGCTTTATACGACCACAATCGATGGCCAATATTCTTGCCTTTGTATGGGCATCGTCAGTATGGATCTTCACTTGACTACCGATATAAGAACAGGCTGGAAAACCCTTCTGCAGCAGAGCCATAGTGAGTAATGAAATCGTGACCTGCTCTCCAGTCGAAAGCAACACGTCTATCTCTCTAGCGTTCGGTTCGCTTTGGAGCTCTTTGGCAAGCGCCAATAGCCGATTTGTCTCACCACTCATTGCCGAAAGGACAACCACTATAGAGTCACCCTTTTGGCGTGCTTTTATAACCTTATCGGCAACTCGATCTATCCGCTCTGGACTACCTACTGAAGTTCCACCATATTTTTGAACGAAAAGCGACATGAATTATTTTCGGGATTTTATTTATAATTGTTTTTGTACCCAATCAGGCACAGCTTTCAATGCAGCATCGAGCGCCTCGGGGTTGTTCCCTCCTGCTTGAGCCATATCGGCACGGCCACCTCCCTTTCCACCTACCTTGGAAGCTACAGCGTTCACCAATTCACCTGCCTTTATTTTATTGATGCAATCTTTGGTTACTCCCCCCACCAAACTGACCTTTTGCTCTTTTACCGTAGCCAATATAACAACCGCACTGCCTAATTTATTTTTTAATTGATCAACTGTCTCTCGCAAAGTCTTAGGGTCCGCATCATCCAGCTTCGTGGCAAGAACATGGACTCCACTGATGTTCACTGCTTTAGAACTTAAATCGTTACCAGCCTCTGTGGCTATTTTGGCTTTGAGTCGATTTAGTTCTTTTTCTTGTTGCCGATTATTCTCTATCAATTGTTGAATTTTTTCTATTACCGATGATCGTTCACCTTTTAGATGTCCGGTAATTTTCTCTAACACGCTATGAATTTCGTCAACCCAATCGACCGCCGCTTGGCCCGTTATCGCTTCTATACGGCGGACTCCAGCGGCAATACCGGTTTCACCAATTATTTTAAAAAAACCAATATCACCGACACGCCCCACGTGCGTTCCTCCACACAATTCAGTTGAAAAATCACTAATCTTTACAACTCTAACCTTATTACCGTATTTCTCCCCAAACAACGCCATTGCTCCATCGGCCACCGCTTGATCTTTGTCCATGAGCGCAGTTTCAACTTGGCTATTCGACCGAATTTGTGCATTTACAATACTTTCGATGTTTTGGATTTCCTCACTTGTTATGGGTTGATCGTGAGAAATATCGAACCGTAAACGATTTTCATCGACCAATGAACCTTTTTGGGTAATATGTTTACCCAAAACCTGTCTCAACGCAGCATGAAGTAGATGGGTCGCGGAATGATTCAACGCAATTGCTTGCCGATTTGAACTATTAACTTCTGCATAACATGATTCTTCTGAACCCAATTGACCACAAGCCACCTTGCCTAAATGCAAAAATAGATTGTCACCTTGTTTTTGCGTATCAAAAACATCAAACCTTCCTGACCCTGTTTTGACCACACCTTTGTCACCAACTTGTCCTCCAGACTCGCCATAAAAAGGTGTCTGGTCCAGAATGACAGTACCTTCTTCGCCTTCGTTTAACTGGTTCACGGATTCCCCTGCCTTGAACAAAGCAAGAATGCTGGATTTTTGTTTTAGTTGTTGATATCCAGTAAATTCCGTATCAGCGTCTACCTTGATGTCGCCGGCATAACCTCCGCTAAAATGACTATCCGCCCGCGCTCTTTTACGCTGTTCATCCATGTACCGATTAAAGCCCTTACGATCAATCCCTAACCCATGTTCCCTTGCGAAATCAGCGGTTAAGTCAACAGGAAATCCATGAGTGTCATAAAGTTGAAAAACAACATCACCTGGTATTTCGTTTCCTATCAACGAACTAACACAACTTTCTAGAATTTTCATTCCATGTTCGAGTGTTTCAGCGAAACGTATTTCTTCTTTTCGCAAAATCCGTTCTATTTGATGACGGCCATTCGTCAATTCGGGATAGGCTTCACCCATCTCGTCACATAAAGGCCCGACTAACCTATAAAAAAAGACATCCGAGATATTTAGCCTGTAACCATGCCGAATAGCCCGACGGATTATCCGTCTTAACACATAACCTCGTCCTTCGTTTGATGGCAAAACTCCATCGCTCACCAAAAAAGCACACGACCGTATATGATCCGCAACCACTCGCAACGAACTTTGTGTAAGGTCCTGCGTTTTAGCGAGTTCAGCGGTTTCACAAATGAGTCGTTTAAAGAGGTCGATGTCGTAATTATTATGTACACCCTGGACTACTGCGGCCAAACGTTCCAAACCCATTCCTGTATCCACGGAAGGTCGCGGAAGTGGTGTTAATCGACCATCTTCGGCACGTTCATACTGCATGAAAACAAGATTCCATATTTCTACAAATCGATCCATTTCCGCTTCAGGAGATCCCGGCGGACCTCCTGGAACAGTATCACCATGATCATAAAAAACCTCAGTACAGGGTCCACAGGGACCACTTTCTCCCATGGACCAGAAATTATCCTTCGCACCAATTCTTGCAAATCGTGAGGGATCAACCTTAATTTCATTCAGCCAAATCTTTTCTGCTTCGAGATCTTCCTCGAATACAGTAACCCAGAGCCTATTCGCAGGAATTTCATATACCTTGGTCAACAACTCCCAGGTATAGTGGATAGCCTCCTCTTTGAAGTAATCACCAAAACTAAAATTCCCGAGCATCTCGAAAAAGGTATGGTGCCTCGCGGTATAACCTACATTTTCCAGATCATTATGCTTTCCGCCAGCACGGACACATCGTTGGCTAGTAACAGCCCTCGAAAATTCGCTGGATTCCCTCCCCAAAAAAATATCTTTAAATTGCACCATACCTGCATTAGTAAACAGAAGAGTAGGATCTTCAGCAGGCACCAAAGGGCTCGAGGGAACAACCTGATGCCCACGAGTATGAAAAAAATCCAAAAAAACAGTACGTAGTTCCGAACTGCTTACACCGCGCATATTACTGCTATTTCAAAGTCATCCATATCCAATTATATGATACTAATAAACTACTAATCTGCTCATCCCTATGTTTCGTGTAACCTACTAGAAAGCCATTCAAACAGGGTGTCCTTGGACAGCTTTCCCCTACTCTACTGCGCCCTCTTTATCACGTGACGGTTTCAGATCTTCGAAGACTTTATTTCGAATCTTTTCTTCCAATTCTTTAGCTAATGTAGGGTTTTCCTTCAAAAAGCCGCGAACATTGTCTTTGCCTTGACCAATACGGTCATCATTATAGCTGTACCAGGACCCAGCCTTTTGAACGAATCCATGTTTCACACCTAAATCAATTAATTCTCCCTGCAACGAAATACCTTCGCCATACAGAATTTCAAACTCTGCCTGCCGGAATGGCGGAGCCACTTTGTTCTTCACAACCTTGACTCGGGTATCACTTCCGACCACTTCGTCACCTTTTTTGATTGCTCCCGTACGACGAATATCCAATCTTACCGAAGCATAGAATTTCAAGGCATTACCCCCGGTCGTTGTTTCCGGATTCCCAAACATCACTCCGATTTTCATCCGAATCTGATTGATAAATATAACTAGGGTATTCGATTTTTTAATGTTTGCCGTCAGTTTGCGCAGAGCTTGCGACATCAGCCTCGCCTGTAATCCCATATGCGAATCGCCCATTTCACCTTCGATTTCCGCCTTTGGGGTCAATGCTGCCACCGAATCCACCACGATTATATCGATCGCCCCTGAGCGCACCAGCATATCGGTAATTTCCAAAGCTTGCTCTCCGGTATCCGGTTGGGATACCAATAATTCCTCTACATTGACACCAATTTTTTCTGCATAACCGGGATCCAACGCATGTTCGGCATCAATAAACGCAGCCGTACCACCAAGCTTTTGCCCTTGGGCAATGACTTCTAGGGTCAAGGTAGTTTTTCCCGACGACTCAGGACCATAAATTTCTACGATTCGTCCTTTTGGAAGACCTCCGCAGCCCAAGGCAATATCCAGGCTCAATGAACCGGTCGATACGACTTCGAGATCCCGTCCCGCGGATACATCACCCATTCGCATGACTGAACCTTTACCAAACTGACGTTCAATTTGCGTCAGTGCCACTGAGAGTGCCTTCTTTTTATTTTCCTCCATTATTGACCCCATCCAAACCTTCGTTGTTAAACGTTTGATTATCCCATAGGAAATCTATGGGGCATAGTCCCATTTCTTTATTGCGAATTCTGGACGCTCATTTGGTTTAAACAAAACCAACAAGGACAAAAAGCCAAGTTATCGCTAAAATTATTAGTTCTGCGTTTAGTATTGATTCGCAATGAAAACCACAACAATCGGCACTAAGAAAAATTGCTTACAAAATCTACCTTTCTGGTTTACTCAAAGAGTAGAAGCGCGTCTAGAGTTTCTGTATGGGAAAAAGAATACACCGACCCTAATGAATCGATTGATCAATATGGTTGCAGAATTCAAAAAGCAAGAACCCATTCGGAAGGAAAACAAATGGAGCGAACACGATGTTGTGGTTATTACTTATGGCGATAGTATCATTCAGAAAGGCGAACGCCCACTTGCCACTCTTTATGAATTCCTTACCTTACACCTCAAGGAAACAATCAACACGGTTCATATACTACCCTATTTCCCTTTCAGTTCTGACGACGGATTTGCCGTGGTCGATTACCGAGAGGTAAATCCGAATTTAGGGCAATGGGATGATATCAATAGAATTGCCACACAATTCAAATTGATGACAGATTTAGTAATCAATCACGTATCCAGCCAGCACATTTGGTTTAAAAACTACCTTAACAACCAAGAACCGGGACGTAGCTTTTTCATAGAAGTAAATACAGAAAGTGATATTTCGTCAGTTGTACGCCCCCGAAGCACACCATTGCGAATACCGATTCATTCGGCTCAAGGTTTACGATACGTTTGGGCAACATTCGGAGAAGACCAGATCGATGTCAATTTCAAAAATCCGGATGTTTTATTTGAATTTCTTGCATTGTTGCTGTTATACCTGAGAAACAGTTCCCAGCTAATTCGGCTGGACGCTATTGCTTTCCTCTGGAAAAACATCGGTACTCGATGTATCAATTTGAGAGAAACACATGAGGTTGTCAAATTGATACGCGACGTAATGGACCTTTGTTCGCCCAAGTCGATCCTTATTACCGAAACAAACATTCCTAATGGAGAAAACGTTAGTTATTTCGGTAACAGTGACGAGGCTCACATGGTTTATCAGTTCAGTCTGCCGCCACTATTATTGCATGCACTATTGAAAGGTGACAGTCACTACTTGAGTGAATGGTCCAAGGATATGCCACGTCCTCCAAAAGGGTGTACCTACTTCAATTTTATCGCTTCCCACGACGGAATCGGCTTACGTCCGGCAGAAGGATTATTGCCTCCAGAAGAAATATCGGCGCTCATAGAAGATATCCCTCGTAAAGGTGGTTTTATCTCGATGAAAGCCAACTCGAATGGTGTCGACACACCTTACGAAATAAACATTTCTTTATTTGATGCGCTCGCGGAAATTTCCGCTGAAACCAATCAAACAAATGTTCAGCGGCTTATCTGTGCCCACGCGATAATGCTAGTTCTACAAGGAATTCCAGCGATTTACATACATAGTTTTACTGCCACGCAAAATGACACTAGTGAATTCAAACGAACTGGCCGAACCCGGTCTATTAATCGGCATAAATGGGATTATGACCAACTCTTTAGTCTCTTAAATGATCCCGATACAACAACCTCTATCGTATTCCATGAACTGAAAAATCTGCTAGCGCTACGCCGCCGGCAAAAGGCCTTCCACCCAGAAGCCGCCCAGGAAACCTTAATATTGAACACTAACCTTTTCGCTATTTGGCGAACAAGTTTGGACAACCAACAGAAAATATTAGCTATCAGCAATGTAACATCCGAAACTCAAACTATAAAACTACCGCCCCACCCTATTCCAAACGGCTCAATGATCTGGCGCGAAATTATCGGTTCAACAGCGATAACCGGTAATACCAACGAAATCTTCCTCCAACCTTACCAATCGGTCTGGCTTGAAGCTTTGGATTGAGCCCTGTCCACCACTAATATTGTCAACGATTCTTTGACTTCTGATGGTTAGGCTATGATCTCATTTATGTTATATTCCGAGCTTGGTCACATCTTTAATAATAAAAAGCATTAACATCCATTAAAGGAAAACTATGGTCGGATTTTTGTTGAAAAGCCGAATTATTGCCACCGAGAGTTTTAATCGTTGGCTGATTGTTCCTGCTGCATTAGGCATTCATTTATGTATTGGTTCGGTATACGCGTGGAGCTTGTACAATCCTGCATTAATCAAGCGTATCGGGGTAGTCACTGGAGCTGCGGACGATTGGAGCTTGAAAAGCGTTGTCTGGGTCTTTACCGTCGCTATCGTGTTCCTTGGCCTTTCTGCGGCAATTGCGGGTAAATGGCTGGAAAAAGTTGGCCCTAGAATGGTCGGTGTTGTCGCAGCCTTCTGTTGGGGCGGCGGGTTTATCATCGGAGGGATAGGAATAGTCACAAGCCAATTGTGGTTGCTCTACCTCGGTTATGGCGTTATAGGAGGTTGTGGACTGGGCTTAGGCTATGTCTCTCCGGTGAGCACTCTAATAAGGTGGTTTCCAGACAGACGAGGAATGGCAACCGGTATGGCAATTATGGGATTTGGCGGTGGAGCTATGATCGCAAAATTTATGATTGATCCGTTTATTAAGTTTTATCATCGCCTACCCGAATATCTTGGACCTGTAGACTCTCTAAATCTTGTCACAGAAACGGGTCGTCGAATGGTAGTAACCGCAGATGGGTTAAGAGAAGTCGTTATCATTGGAGCGAACGATATCGCCAACATGATCGTGCAAGGCCAGGAGGGCGCCTATCTGATAGGCACGGGAACTGTTGGTGTTGCAGAGACATTTTTTACCCTCGGAGCGATTTACTTCGTCATCATGATGTGTGCCGCCTTTGCCTATCGCGTTCCAGCAGAAGGATGGACACCAGAGGGTTGGGAACCACCAGAAGAGGGTGAGCATCACGGCAAGATGATTACACTGCACCATGTACATATAGACCAAGCATTGAAAACGCGTCAGTTTTATCAACTTTGGATCGTACTTTGTTTGAATGTGACAGCTGGCATCGGTGTATTGGCCGTTGCCAAAACCATGATTGGTGAAATCTTTGGTTCATCATTACCCAAGTTGGTCGACCTGGAATTTGCAGCAACCTACGTATTAATGATTAGCGCCTTTAATATGATAGGTCGATTTTTCTGGGCCAGTGCTTCTGATTATATTGGCCGCAAAACCACCTTTTATATATTTTTTATTCTGGGAATTGTTCTATATACATCTATACCCTATACAGCCGAGCAGGCAAGCATCAACCCATCAATGATTTACCTGGTTTATTTCTATGCTGCAACGATGATCATTTTCACAATGTACGGTGGTGGATTTGCAACAATACCTGCTTACCTTGCGGATGTGTTTGGAACCAAATATGTTGGGGGCATTCACGGCCGATTGCTCACTGCTTGGAGCACAGCCGGTGTTCTTGGACCGTTGGCAATCACAACGCTACGAGAGAACGCAGTCGGCAAAGCGATAAATAATTTGTTAGAAAAGGCAGATCCCGCTGTATTTAAGCAAACATTCGGTGCCGGTATCGGACAACTCAATGAGTTGATTGCAGCGAAAACAGTTACTATCTCAAAATTAATGGAAATTATGCCTGAAGAGACGGTTGATCCAACACCAAGTTTATATAATACGACAATGTATCTGATGGCGGTACTGTTAGTGATAGCGCTAATTTCTAATGCACTAATGCATCCGGTTAATCGAAAGCACTACATGACTGAGGAAGAACTTAAAGCAGACAGTTAAAACCGAATTTATCTCCTGAAATTAGCCTAGGAGGCTGTCCGAGAATAGAGAACCTACTGCGGAAAAGTTGGATTTGGCCTGATTTTCCCATTATTTTCGTTAAATACAGCAAGTATTCGCCTCAAATAATGAAAAAATCATGCTCAAACCATCTTTCCCTCGCTACGGTTCCTATTCTCGGATAGCCTCCTAGGAGGCAAAACCGTTAATCCACTCCATATCACTGTTAGAAATATCAATGATTTGGAAACCGGACCAATAAAGGCCCTCATTTGGCGCGCCGTCACACCATAGGCTTTCCGCACCAAACTTAAATAACCCACTGCCCGGACTTTCGGAGGGCAAAGTTACTTTCAATTGCCACACCCGATCGATGGGAATCGGCTTCGGACTCAGCACCATTATCCCATCCAAAGAAATATTGACTAACTTCCCCAATGGACATTCAGTATTCGCATCAAGTAACTCCATTAATTGATTGAGTTTGTTCCTTTTGTGCTTTCTTCGCTCGTCTTCCATTGGATGCCCTTGGCCTAATTAATTTCCTAGCAATTTAATTCTTTGGAAAAACCCTAATTCAGCGTATACTTAGAAGTTTACCAAATTATGTGGATTTGGTTACGCTGAATTATATAACTTAGGAGATTGTATGCCGTCTATCCGACTGAGAGAACATGAACCATTTGAAATTGCCATTCGCCGATTCAAAAGAGCCTGTGAAAAAGCAGGCATTTTATCTGAAATTCGCCAACGTGAATTTTATGAAAAACCCACCGAAGAACGGAAACGTAAATCCGCAGCTGCAGTGAAACGTCACCTAAAAAAACTATCCCGTGAACGCTACGCGCTCAACAACCTTCGTAGGGGACGCCCTCAGGTCTAGCTTCATCTCCACCAGTCATGGCTGGTAGGATTCCTCGTGATTTTATTGATGGGTTAATTCAAAGGATCGACATTGTCGATCTTATTAACCAACATTTACCGCTAAAAAAATCGGGCAGCAATTACCTCGCCCGATGCCCTTTTCACGAAGAAAAAACACCCAGCTTCACGGTAAACCGAGAAAAACAGTTCTTTTATTGTTTCGGGTGCGGAGCGACGGGTAACGCATTTGGTTTTCTAATGGACCATGGTAATCTAGGATTTGTCGAAGCAGTGGAAGATGCTGCTTCTTTTGCTGGAATCGAGGTTCCCAGAGATGCCGAAAATGATGCGTCCACGGTTCAAACCCATAAACTCGAAGCCCTGTATGCAATACAGTCAAAGGTCGCTACATATTACCAAAATCAACTTTTTCGGGGTGACAATAAAGCAAAAAGATACCTAAAGCAAAGAGGCTTGAATGGCGAAATTGTAAAACGTTATAACGTCGGTTATTCACCCCCTGATTGGAACGATCTATGCGATCATTTCGATCAAGATTTATTAATTGAGATCGGATTGCTAATTAGAAATGAACACGGAAATATTTATAATAGGTTCAGAAACCGAATAATGTTTCCTATTCGTGACCGTCGAGGTCGAGTAATTGGCTTCGGTGGGCGGGTAATAGATGATTCCTCTCCGAAATATCTAAATTCACCGGAAACCATAACTTTCCTGAAAGGGAAAGAGGTTTATGGATTGCACGAGCTACTTGAAGTATGTCCAAGACCTTCTCGAATTCTGATTACTGAAGGTTATCTAGATGTTATTGGACTTGCCCAATGTGGAATACCTTTTAGTGTTGCCACATTAGGTACTGCAACAAGTCGTTACCATATCGATTTATTATTCCGTTTTAGTTCGGAATTGGTATTTTGCTTCGATGGGGATAAGGCTGGACAAAAAGCTGCTTGGCGTGCCTTAGAAACCGCTCTCCCAGGCTTAAGTGACAATCGGAAAATACGCATCGTCATTTTACCCCCAGGACATGATCCTGATTCACTGGTTCGTTCTGAAGGCAAAGAATTTTTTATCCAACAAATAAAAGAATCTAAATTACTATCCGATTATTTCTTCGATACAATATGTAAAAATAGTAATCTAAGTGTGATTGAAGAAAGAAACGCTGTTGTCCAAGCTGCCAAACCGCTATTAACCAAGATCCCAAATGGTGTTTTCCGTGATATGATGTTTGCGCGATTAGGGGAACTCACTCGTTTGGATCGAGTCGAACTTGATAAAATATCGGCAGCTAAAAGTAAAAAGAAAAAGAATTCTTCAATTCGTCAGAGACGGATAAAACCATCGGCAATGCGAACAGCGATTGCTCTACTGCTTCAGCATCCCCAGCTTGGGATGAATACCGAATTGATTGAATCAGATTGGGCCAAAGGCGATTTGGCGGGGTTGGGCTTATTGAAGCAATTGGTAGCGATTATCAAAGCTAATCCGGATATACATGCCGGGGGAATTTTAGAGAAATTCCGAGAGCGACCTGAAAAAAAACATCTCGAAAAACTGATACTGTGGGAACTGCTTGTTCCTCAACAAGGAATTGAAAATGAATTTGCCGATGCCATTCAGCGAATTCATAAACAACTCAACAATCAAATTCTTAAAAACCTATTGAAAAGAGCAAACAACCTGAACGATTCAGAGCGAAAAAAAATGCAGGAATTGTTATCAAATTCGAAAGATAAATGATAGGGATTCAAAATTACCACTAAAGATATTATACTTAGTAGTTTGTCTTTTGAAAATTATTGTAACTGATAGTTGATGAATCAAGAACAGCAACAATCGCAACTAAAACAATTGATCGCGAAGGGAAAAGAACAAGGTTTCTTAACCTACGCTGAAGTCAATGATCACCTTCCCGCCGATATCGTTGATTCAGAACAAGTCGAAGACATCATTGGCATGATTAACGACATGGGCATTAAAGTCCATGAAATCGCACCTGATGACGTAGAATCGCTGATGTCTGATGCAGCCGCGGTAGTAACTGATGACGATGAAGCTGCGGAGGTAGCCGCAGCGGCTTTGGCATCCATAGATAATGAGTTTGGAAGAACAACGGACCCGGTCCGTATGTATATGCGCGAGATGGGTACCGTAGAACTTCTCACGCGCGCGGGCGAACTCAGTATCGCGAAACGGATTGAAGAGGGACAAAACCAAGTAACGTTTGCACTAGCAAGATTTCCAGCTGTCATTCAACACTTTATCGATGCAATGGAAAAAGCCCAAAAAGGTGAAATGCGGCTTAATCTGCTCATCTCAAAATTTATTGATCCAAACCAAACTGACGAAATTATCAGGAACGATGTAGAGGAGCAGCCAGATACTCAAAGTGAAATTTTTAATGGTCCAGACCCCCAAATGGTTAAAGAAAAAATTGACCTATTAAAAAAACGCCAAAAAACTGTCTTAAACGCTTTGAGAAAGTACGGATACAATCATTCTCGAACAGAAAAAGCATATGAAGCGATCTCCAACGTCTTTTTAGAATTCAAGCGTACACCTCTTTTTTTCAAGGTTCTTACGGATGTTCTCCGAAACACCGTCGAACGAATTCGTAGCCAGGAAAAAATCGTTTTGGATATTTGTGTTAAAGAAGCACGCATGCCTAGAAAGGAATTTATTTCCAAATTCACCAAAGATGAAACCAGTCCCGATTGGTTTCTCGATTGTATTGCATCGGGCAAAGACTATTCCGAAACACTCAACACCCATAAAGAAGATGTTCTTCGTGCTTTGTATAAACTTGCGGTTGTCGAAAAAACACACCGTTTAAGTATTGAAGATATCAAGGACATCAATCGCCGAATGTCAATTGGTGAAGCAAAAGCACGCCGGGCAAAAAAGGAAATGATAGAGGCTAATCTCAGATTGGTCATCTCGATCGCCAAGAAATATACCAATAGGGGCCTCCAATTCCTTGATCTAATCCAGGAAGGCAACATTGGTTTAATGAAAGCGGTGGACAAATTCGAATACCGTAGAGGTTACAAATTTTCAACCTACGCCACATGGTGGATAAGGCAGGCTATTACCCGTTCAATTGCCGACCAGGCTAGGACCATTCGGATCCCTGTACACATGATAGAGACCATCAACAAGCTCAATAGGATCACTCGGCAGATGCTCCAGGAAATGGGACGGGAAGCAACGCCCGAAGAGTTGTCTGAAAGAATGGATATGCCAGAAGATAAGGTTCGAAAAGTTCTCAAAATCGCTAAAGAACCTATATCTATGGAAACGCCAATTGGAGACGATGACGATTCTCACTTAGGTGATTTTATCGAGGATATCCGATTACTTTCACCCGTTCAGTCTGCAACCGTGGAAAGTCTTCGTGAGTCAACTTACACTGTTCTAGCGGGGCTTACTGCTCGTGAAGCTAAAGTACTTCGTATGCGTTTTGGTATCGATATGAATACTGACCATACCTTGGAAGAAGTCGGCAAGCAATTTGATGTAACCCGAGAAAGGATTAGACAGATAGAGGCCAAAGCGCTCAGAAAGCTAAGACACCCCTCTCGTTCAGAACAGTTACGTAGTTTTATTGAAAACGAATAGAAAAACTGTCACTGATCTACATAATGAATTAGCTGTTCAAGTAACGGCTGGATTTTGTCCGCATAACAAAAAAGGCGATACATCATGGACAACGGCAAAAAATATTACTCCATTTTCGCACCAAGCACATCGGAAGAGCGAAAGCAGAATTTTGTCAGCTATTGGGCTTTTTCTCAGCAGCACAACGGTTTACTTTTTGAAAAGGACAAAGACTTAGAAAAAAAACGGGCCAAATTAAAATCTTTTCAAGAGAACCCTGTTCGCTCAAGGCAGCCGTTGATTGATTCGGAGGGTTTCTATCGTAACTATATTAAGTTACAAGATGATCCCGAGCAATTGGACCGAAAAACATTACTTATGACATGCATTTATAAGTTCGCTCGGCACGAATGGGTGGGTATTTCCGGTGCATGGGATGCAGTTCCCTCGTTCGCTGATTCAAAAACCATCACGGATAAAATTAGTCGTGTTCATTTAGCTGAGGAATTCTGCCATAAGCGCTTGTTCAACGAAATGTTGCGTACCTTTCACCTCGAAAAAATTGAATGGGTTCCCCTCGGGCCAATTTCACAAATGGTATACACGTTTTTTCCTAAATTACCCGAAGTCATCGTGTCTCCACTGGCATTCGTTACTGAAATGATGGGTATTACCTTTTATCAACAGCTCGACGATTTGTTCGATGAGGTATTATCGGATGAACCCGAAGCCTGTCAACGTTGCAGGGAGCTGCTTCATGAAATTATGGTCGATGAACTGGCCCACATTGGGCAACGTAGAAATTTCTTAGGGCCTATTGGAACAAAACTTTCTCAAATGATCGTCCCTCTAATGTTTCGGATGTTCTTCCATGATATCCCGGAGATTCGTATCCTATTTGATACCAACAAGATGATTAAGGATGGACTAGCGTTCGATTTCAGCACCATTCCCCACGAACTAATGGAGAAAACCTGGGTTCCCTCATATTGTCAAGCTTGAAGTGCAATGAAAACCCCATGCAAACAACCGGCACCTTATTGGTGCCAATTCCAAAAGTGACCACTGACATTACGATAGGCCTCCGGCTCCAAAACCCCATTTTCTGCGTCAATGACTACCTTTATGGCGCCTGTTTCCGCTGTATTCATCTGAATTGCACCCATTCTGTTTAAACGCCCCCTTACTTGCTGGCGAGGAAACCCATACCGGTTTCTATATCCTGCAGAAATCAATGCATACTGGGGTTTAACCCTGTCCAAAAAAGACCGCGTTGAAGACGTGTTACTGCCATGATGGGGTACAATAAGTATCTGGCTATGCAACTCAGAGCCATACTTTTGTACCAACAAATTTTCAGATGTTCGCTCGATATCGCCTGTTATTAAGACGCTTCCACCGGCACCGGTAATTTGCAAAACACAAGATCGATCGTTTTCTTTCAATTCAGTTTGGTGCGGAAAAGGCCCGATAATTCGAAAATCCACTCCGTCCCAATTCCATGACTCCCCTGCCCAACAATGGATCGATTTATGCCAGTCTATCATGTGCGGCACACTGGTCCACAATCGTTCAATTCGAAATTCCCTAGCTAAAAAACGTGCTCCCCCAATATGGTCATTATCGCCATGGCTAATCACCATGGTATCGATATTTTTTATCCCTAATGAGCGTAAAAATGGACCAACCACCGATGATCCCATATCAAAATCTTCGCTAAAACGAGCACCGGTGTCGTAAACTAAAATATGGTGTTTTGTACGCGCAACCATGCTTAATCCCTGTCCAACGTCCAACAAGGTAAGTTCAAAATCGCCTTTTTCCAAACGTGACGGGTCCACAAAGATTAGAGGTAGCACCAAAATCACTGCCAGCCATCTCGCCGGAAAACCATTTGGAGCAAATAGTAGAACTATGGCCAACATTGCCAAAACAATCATTCCTACCGGCGTTTGGATATGAGTCCACTCCGAAAAAGGGAATGTTGACAGCCATTGCAGGAAGGACCAGAGAAATTCGAAAATCTGTGTAGCAAAATTTAGCGTTAGATGAGCCAGGCTTGGTAAGCAAAACAAACACAACAGTCCGAATAAAATCAACGGAACAACAATTAAACTCACCAAGGGTACAGCGATAAGATTAGCGATTGGCGCAATCAACGATGCCTTTTGGAAAAACAGAATTAGCAGTGGTGCCAATCCCATCGCTGTAATCCATTGAATCTTTAACAACCCCCCCCAATTTCCAGTATTTCCAAGCCTACCCGAAGTGATAAAAAGAATTAAAGCCACCGCACAAAAGGACAGCCAAAATCCTTCAGATAGCATAGCCAGTGGGTCGAACAATAAAACCAATAAAAGAGCTATCACCCATACTCGAAATGCTTTGAAATGACGTCGCAAAATAATGGACCCCATGGCCACGCAAACCATAATCATTGCTCGTTGTGTTGGTATAGAAAACCCAGCTAATGAAGCATAAATAGATGCAAAAGCAATTGCAGCTATGGCAGCCCAAGAACTTGATGACAGAACTTTGAAAACATGAAAGGATAGTAATTTGCGGAATAGCAAAAAACTAAAACCGGCAATAAGACCGATGTGCAAACCAGAAATCGCGACTAGATGGGAGGTGCCCGTAGTACGTAATATTTTCCATTGCGCTGCTGTAATCTCGCTCCGTGATCCAATCGATAGCGCCTTTACAAACCCAACCATCTCGCTTCCCTGTAAAATTTCTGACAGCTGAGTGTCTAAATTTTGGCGAAGGCGCGAAAGCTTAGGACCATGATTGCTGCTCTCTAAAAGTATAGCGGTATCACCGGTACGAACATAACCAACCGCACCAATTCGCTGAATAAACAGCCAGCGCTCGTAGTCAAAACCTCCTGGATTAAAAAAGCCATGCGGTCGTTTGAGTCGCACAGTCAATCGCCACTCCTGCCCAGTTTTAATTTTAGCGAAAGGATAATACCAACTAAGCCTAATTCTCGAAGGCAAAGTAACCGCTTCAGGCAAAGCAGTTTTTTTGGGTTTAAAATTAAATCGTACTCCCCTGTCGAACTGTTGTGGCAATCCATCAACAAATCCTACCACCACGAGATCCTGTCCTTCTAATGGTGGAAGCAATCGATCGATTAAAACTGAATTGGAATACACTGAAACCCAAACGAATCCCAAACAAAAGAATGCGATCTTGGGCATTCTGTAAAGAAAAAAGAAAAACGAGCAACTCGCATAGACCCAAGTATTATTAGGCACTCCAGAGCACGGAAGCAGGAGAAATATACCAGCGGCAAAAGCAAAAACAGAAGCTACCATAGAGTTTGCTATCGTACTGATAAAAACCTACAATCCCAATGACTAGGTTGATCAACTTTATTGTGAGCGGTACCAGCTTTTCGAATGCTCACCAATTTATATCGGCTCCTCGTAATTACTTGCTGTTAAGCAATAGAGGCAATTTGAACAGTTACTTCCCTTGTAATGCGTAGTTACTTTTCTTGTAGAATAAGAAACCAGAATACCAATCTACAATAAAAATAAATTCTTTATAGCCTTATGGAAGAACTTAATTTATTTATCCAGGCAAATATTCATTATGCGCCTTTAATCATCTTTGGAGCGCTTTTACTTGCGGGCTTTAATATTCCCGTATCGGAAGATGCTATGTTGTTTATCTCCGCAATATTGGCCAGCAAACACCCGGAAATGCTTCCGTCACTATTCGCAGGGGTATACCTCGGCGCTTATTTCTCTGATCTAATTTGCTACTGGCTTGGCCGCATTCTTGGCCCAAAACTATTTAAAATTCGCTTTTTTGCAAAAATGGTTGCCCCTGAAACTGTTGAAAGAATCCATACCTTCTATGAGAAATACGGTATTATCACTCTGATTCTTGGGCGTTTTATACCATTTGGGGTTAGAAACGGCCTGTTTTTGACTGCAGGCCTTGGAAAAATGAGTTTCCTCAAGTTTTCACTATCCGACCTGTTAGCCTGCACGATTTCAACAATTACATTCTTCACTCTCTATTACCACTACGGAAATGCAGTCATCGAGTCTATAAAAGAAGCTAACGAAATTGTGTTCGTCGTAGCATTACTCGTGGTTGTCGTATTAGTTTTAAAAAGGAAAAAGAACGCCGAATCAAAATAATTACGCTATCCAGATAGTTGCCCGTCCTCTAAATGCAAAACGATATCCATCTGGCTCGCCAATGAGAAATCATGGGTAACAATCAGGAAACTAATTCCTAGCTCACGGTTAAGCTCCAAGAGAAGATGGTAGATATTGTCCGCTGTTTTAGTATCCAAATTTCCCGTGGGTTCATCGGCTATAACACACTTGGGACTTCCGACTAAAGCTCGTGCAATAGCTGCCCTTTGTTTTTCGCCACCAGACATCTCACCGGGTTTATGCAACAAACGCTCCTTCAAACCGACTTTAACTAGCATTTCCTCGGCCTTATCTCGAGCCTTTCGAATACCCACACCTCTTATCAATAAGGGCATTGCGACGTTTTCTAAAGATGTAAACTCACCTAACAAATGGTGAAACTGATACACAAAACCTAAAGAACGATTCCGTAACTGTCCTAATTGTCGTTGATTAATTTTCGCTAGATCTATGCCATCGAGCACGATTTTACCAGAGGTCGGAGAATCCAACCCACCGAGCAAATGTAACAAAGTACTTTTACCCGATCCTGAAGCACCCATAACCGCAATTCGTTCACCAGAACGCACAACAAGATCGACACTTTCCAACACCTTAACATCTAGGTCACCCTGAACAAATCGCTTAGATAATTTTCGACATTCCAGCACAACCGTACTATTCATAACGAAGTTCATCTGCGGGTTTTACTCTAGAGGCCTGCCAAGCAGGATAGATTGTCGCAACTAGAGCAATCACAAACGCCATGGATGCAATTTGATACACATCCGACCAAATTAATTTAGAAGGCAGATCACTAATATAATAAACGTCAGCGGCCAAAAACTGTACGCCAAAAAACTTTTCGATGGCTGGAACTAGGGTTTCGACGTTATTTGCCAGCAGTACCCCCCCTAAAGTGCCAAGCAGGGTCCCTACACTGCCAATTAGGGTTCCAAGAACCATAAATATCCCCATTACGCCTCCCGGAGACAGTCCTTGAGTACGAAGAATCGCGATATCTGCGCGCTTTTCTGTTACGACCATTACAAGGGTAGACACAATATTAAAAGCAGCAACTGCCACAATTAATAGCAAAATAATAAACATGACCCGTTTTTCAGTTTTGATGGCACGGAAAAAATTTCTATGGGCTTGAGTCCAATCAGTTATACGATGCACACCTGATAATTTCTCCGCTAAATCGCGAGCAATGGCCCGTGCGTAGAACAAGTCATCCAACTTTAATCGTAAACCCGATACCGACAACTCTCCGAGCCGAATCAACTTGGCTGCATCCCGGATATTAACCAAGGCCAGATTCCGATCATATTCGTACATCCCAACTTTAAAGATACCCGCCACCGTGAAACGACGCAGACGAGGTAAAATTCCAGCTGGAGTTGTGGTTATTTGTGGTGTAATGACGGTAATTTTATCGCCAGGAACAACTCCTAAATAATTGGCTAATTCCACCCCTAAAATGATTTGATATTTACCCGCTACCAGCTGGTTCAAATCGCCGGCGATCATATTTTTGGCCACTTCGGATACATTCGGTTCCATGTCAGGAAGAACACCTCTGATTAATGTTCCACTTACCCTCCGACCAGCATTTAGCATTACCTGCGCCTGGACATAGGGTGCCCAGCCGACGACTCTAGGATGATCTTTAATCACTGGTTCGAGTACTTCCCAGTCGTTTAAGACACCCGAGGGGCTACTGATCGAAGCATGGGATGTCATCCCTAAGATCCTCTCTCGCAATTCAGCCTCAAAACCGTTCATGACCGATAGCACCGCAATCAAAGCAGTCACACCAAGTGCAATACCTAGAACAGAAGTGAGTGTAATAAACGAAATGAATTGGGTTCGACGTTTTGCACGTGTGTATCGAAGACCAATGAACAGAACAAGTGGCCTAAACACAAACGCTAAGACAGTGGCAAGTTAACATTGAATACGTTAAAAATTAGTTTGTCGGGGTTAAGACTCACGTCGACAGTCTGGGCAAAATCCATAGAGATAAAGGCAGTGATCTGTCAGTGTGTAGTCCAATTGCTTTGCTATCTCTTTCTGCCGGTTTTCTATTAGTTCATCTTTAAATTCGCCAACCCGGCCACACCTCACGCATAAGATATGATCGTGGTGTCCACCCCTATTTAATTCAAATACGGAATTTCCACCCTCGAAGTGATGCCTTTTGACCAAGCCGGCCGCTTCAAATTGGGTTAACACACGATATACAGTAGCGAGACCGATATCTTCGCCTTCCTTTAGCAAAATTTTATAAACTTCTTCCGCAGTTAAATGCCGGTCGCTGTCCCGTTTCTTTTCCAGCATTTCTAATATCTTAACACGAGGCAGAGTCACTTTCAGCCCAGCATTTTTGATATCTTGACTTTCCACTATGATCCTCCAAAGAAACGTGAATAAAGTAATTGTATCGGGTATTATTCCCTTTTTTGATCAGAAACACAGCATTTAATGCGAAAAGTCCTTGTCATTCCGGTATATTTGGCAATTCTATGGCTTACCGGATGCACTTCTATCGGTGAATGGATACCCTGGGTATATCGGATAGATATTGACCAGGGAAACATTATCACTCAACCAATGATTAACCAGCTACAACCAGGGATGAATGAACGACAAGTGCGCTTTATCATGGGAACGCCTTTGTTAATTGATACATTTCACGATAATCGCTGGAACTATTTACTGCGTGAAAAACCAGGCGATGGTGCCCCAACAACTCAAAAGAAGTTGTTTCTCTATTTCAAAGATGGGGCTCTTGTGAAAGTAACAGGTGATTTTCGGCCTAATAATATACAGGACCTTGAGCCAATCCAGGACACAACAGTGATCGTTCCCAAAATAAACCGTGAAAAAACACTCAGTCAAAAAATCAAATCCTGGTTCGGAATTCAAGAAACCTAACCCCAAAACGATAGAGCTCACCTCTATCTAGTCCATGGTATTGAATTAAAAACCCAACCTGGCCAGTAAACTGCACATTCTATCCGCCATTCTGAAACAAGACAGACGAAACCTGAACAAATCTTCACCCTTCAAACGAACCTCCTAAATCTTTTCGGAACCATTCTTTGTCCTAATGGCCCGTAAACGTCGTGTCTCCATGGGATCATTAATTAGAGCACGGTATATTTCTACACGATCTCCAGCCTTTAGTTCCCGATTAAGGTTACAAATGCGGTTAAACACTCCAACCTTGTTTTTGCACAAATTTATCTCCGGAAAGCGCTGTAATATCCCAGAGGCGGTAATGGCTTGTTCCAAGGTCGCACCACTCTCCAATTCAACCTCCAAAACCACTTGTTGATCCGATTTCGCGAAAGCAACTTCCACATAGATCATGTTCTGTGATGAAGTTCTTTCGCTCGGCGACTGAAAGCCGAAACCATTGAATTACAGATTTGGGTAAACACCGCACCAAAGGCTAGAGCACCAATTCTATTTGAAATTTCAAACTCCAAAATCAACGAAACCTTTGTCGCATCTTCCCGCAGCGGTAGAAACTTCCACACGCCTTCTAGATAACTAAACGGACCATCAAGCAAACTCATTCTGATTTCTGCATCATTGACGACACGATTCCGTGTCGAAAACCGTTTATTAAAAGCACCTTTAGCCACCTCTAATTCCGCCTCTACGTAGTCTTCGGTAATTGAAAGAATCCGCCCCGTACGACACCAGGGTAAAAACTCTGGATATGACTCAATATCGCAAACCAATTCCAACATGGATTGCGCTGGATAGCGCACCAATGCACTTCGCTCTATCCTCGTCATGAGCGTGGCAGATCAACCATTAAAACAACCCCGCAATCAACACTATCGTAACTGCCGCAGGTGCTACATAGCGCACCAAAATTCGCCACAATTTGAATAAAAAACTCTCTTTTGAAACTTCAAACTCTTCGGCAGTACTTTCTAGAGTCATAACCCAACCGGCAAATACTGCCATCAATATTCCGCCCAAAGGAAGCAACACATTAGCACTGATGAACTCTAAAACTTCAAAAAAAGTTTTATCGAATATGGTTGCATCAACCCATATATTGGTTGAAAACACAGTCCCCATACCCAATGCCCAAGTTAATGCGCCAGCTATAATACAAGCATTCTGTCTAGAAATTTCATATTTCTCGACCACGTAGGAAACAGCAGGTTCTATTAATGAAATCGATGATGACAATGCAGCAAAAATCAATAAAACAAAAAACATCAGACCAAACAGATTCCCAGCAAACATGTGGGAAAATGCCATAGGCAGCGTCTTGAAAATAAGATCCGGACCCATCGATGGTTCAAAAGCATTGGCGAAAACGATGGGGAAAATCGCAACACCCGCCAATATAGCAACTGCGGTATCGGTTATCGCAATGACCAGTGCAGTCTGGCCAATAGAAATGTCCTTAGGCAAATAAGATCCATAAACCATAATCGCACCCATCCCCAAGCTTAGGGTAAAAAAGGCCTGCCCCATCGCCAAGAGAAATGTTGTTCCAGTCACCGAATCGAGATCAAAATTAAACATAAAACTGATTCCTGTCCCAAAAGAATCCGTAGTCATCGCATAAGCCACTAAAATCAATAATATTAAAAACAGCCCTGGCATCAAAAACTTAACAGCTTGTTCTATACCTTCATTAATACCACGTGCCACGATATACATGGTCACGCTTATAAATACAGTGTGCCACAACGTTAGAGCGAAAATGCTATCGTTTAAGGACATAACCGCATGTTCGGCCATATCTGTATTAAGCTGGGATAGAAATCCAGTCATAATCTTTAGAGCGTACGCTATAGTTTTGCCAGCAATCACGCTGTAAAAGGAAAGAATTATAAATCCAGCTAGGACTCCCATCCAACCGAGATAACCCCAAAGCTTGGTAACCTTCGCCTCCTTAGCCAAGTGTTCCATGGTTGCAATGGGGTTCATTTGGCCTCGCCGTCCAAGCATGGTTTCCGCCATAATTATTGGGATTCCAATAATAGCCACAGACAACAAATAGATCAAAACGAAAGCACCACCTCCATTTTCGCCTGTGATATACGGAAATTTCCATATATTCCCTAAACCGACTGCAGAGCCGGTGGCAGCCAATATAAATGTAATCCTTGAAGACCAGTGAGCATGGATGGTTGTATTATGGTTCGCCATTTCTCCCCCGATAGATTAAGCTGATTATGTTCAATATAAAATCTACTTTGAGTTCTAACTCGTAAAATATCAAAGTTTACTGTTTGAGTCAGTATATCGTAAATATTCCGGCAATCTTCAATGACAAAAAAAAAATCCAAGTCTAAACAAAACGGCCAAACCATCGCCCTTAATCGCAAGGCCAAACACGACTTTTTCATCGAAGACACCTTTGAAGCAGGAATCAACTTACAAGGCTGGGAAGTCAAAAGCCTCCGTGCAGGAAATATTCAACTAAAGGAAAGCTATGTATTAATTAAAGCCGGTGAAGCTTGGCTCTTTGGCGCTCACATATCGCCACTAACCACAGCATCCACACACATCAATCCAGATCCGGTTCGGACTCGCAAATTGCTATTACATCGACAAGAACTTACCAAATTGATTGGTCATGTCGAACGGCGTGGATACACCCTGATTCCGACTGCTCTGTATTGGAAAAAAGGATTGGCCAAGCTAGAAATAGGTCTAGCTAAAGGTAAAAAGCAATATGACAAACGTGCTACAGACAAAGACCGCGATTGGCAAAGAGACAAACAACGGATTCTCAAAAATAGCATGTAAACTTTTAACCGGCTATACTGTCCAAAGGTAAAGACCACGGGGGCGACATTGGCTTCGACGTGGGTAGCGAAACCTAAGGTGCATGTCGAGGAGCAGTCACCTCGTAAATCCAGCTGTCATTTAAAGTATTCGCAAACGACGAATCTTACGCGCTAGCCGCTTAAACCGGCTTGCCCTCTGCCTGACGCGTGCTTGTGCGCCCAGAGTCTCTTGTAGACGTTCAGAGGTCATTAATCACAAGATCGCGATGAAGCCTGTCTGAAGCGGATTCGTTAAAACTTTATCGGAATCGCTGTCGGTTTTCCCCTCCTGTCGGGTAGCTGCCAGTTAAATCAAAGCACAGGATAAACATGTAGAGCCGAGGGCAGAGTACTTGCGGACGCGGGTTCGATTCCCGCCGCCTCCACCAA
>Ga0114934_10000474_pt1 | contig 25457 bp, 21 predicted proteins | sample 4SBtaG_2_FD_99695 | JGI IMG/M metagenome (GOLD analysis project Ga0114934, IMG submission 99695) | Deep subsurface microbial communities from Kolumbo volcano to uncover new lineages of life (NeLLi) - 4SBTROV10_white metaG | ecosystem: Environmental > Aquatic > Marine > Volcanic ...
AATATATGGCTTTCTTTGGGTCAGCAGTGGCTCAGCAACAATCTCAACAGCAAGGAGGTAAGCAACAATGATGATGAAAGAGCTTATGGAGCGAGTTGGTGAAAAGAGATTTAATTTAGTCAAGGCTCTGGCAAAAGATGCTATAACAGAAATAGAGCAAATTACAAAGGAGAATATAGATGTGCAAAGAGGGGATATCGTTAAAGATCAGACAATGTACATTCTTCCTCCTTATATGATACGATTAATGGCTGTAAAGATTTATGATGAAGATACTAAAAAATACCATCCTATAAATAGAATATGGGAAACAACTATACCAGAGAGTATCTCATGAAAGACTATAACTGGTTTTTAAGAGGAAAATATTTGGTGCTACATGAGATCAATGAAGATGGGGAATTAGTAGGCCCTTCTAAATCTATTACAAATGGGTTAATGGTTGAGATGACTAGAGTCCCTGATTTTTCAGTAATAGATTCAGAGGCTGACAATGTCCCAGTACCAGAGGCTTTAGAAGAAGCAGTAGTGTATTATGTACAAGCGCAATTATCAACAGATCTAAATCAAAGAGAATACTTTTTAAGTAAATTCTCAAGAAAAGTATCTAGGTTTGGGGCATCAAGGACAGGTGGAGCTAGAGTTGCAAAAGGAAATTGGTTGTTAAAATGAGCACAACATGGACATCTATAATAAATACAGATGCAGATGGTAGTCCTGAAGCCGCTACAATAGGCTTGGAAAATGGAAACTATACTTTTGATGGTATCTCTGCTACAGATATAGTAGCCCCTATTGTGTCTCCTGGAGAGACAGGGGGTATTGCTTTTACTGGGCTAATTGCAACTGGAGATGTATTTCAATTTGGAGATGTTTCGGAATTTACCATAGGGACTTCAACTGGGGGCACTTTAGAATTTGGGACTACATTCGAACCTTCGCCCACAGATGTTTTGTTTAATTTTGATGACAAGCTAAAGGTTTATGCAAGTGGAGTTTTAGGCCTGACTAGTATTGAAGAAGAGCCTTCGCCATTAGATTATGAAGAGGGTTCTATTGTGATAGTGGATAATGTATTAAAGATTTTAAAATAAGGATAAAAAATGACTAAGTTTGATAAAGAATTAAGAACCAAGTATGATGCTATAACAGCTTCAGGGAATTTTGATAAAAATAATAAAGAGGGTTTAATGAAAACCTTTAATCCGGAAGCATTAGACTATGTAACTGATGTTACAACTGGGGTTGGGGGCATAGCCTCTACAGAGGGGTGGCTTCAAGTCCTTTCTAGCACTACAACAAATGGTTTAGATCAATTGCCTCAAAACTTGCAAGATATGGCAACAGCAGGAAAGTTAACTTTTATAGGCCTGGATTTCTCTATTCCATTTTTATTAAAAGGCGTTAAGCTTTGGAAAATATCTGGGTACACTAATACTGCAGGCACTGTAAAAACAGCGGCAGAAGTGGCTACTCATATAAAAGAAATGTTTTATGTAGAGACAGGAAGGAGGCTGGCAAATGGTCTAAAGAATTTAAGAACAACAGACGCTTCGAGTCTTCTTGCTGAGTATAATAATATTAAAGATAACGAATTATCATAATTATAAAAAAGGAGTAAGTAATGGCAACATGGCAAAGAGTAGTAACCTCTAACAATAGCGGGGAAGCCGGAGCATCAGATTATATAACAGAAGATACGACGGGATCGGCGGCGACTATAGTCGATGTATTAGGCACAGGGCAAGGTGGTACAGGGTTAACTGGACCTGCCTCTGGAGTCTTGATGTATGGAGCATTAGCAGAGAACCCCACAGATTGGTCTACAGTAGGATCTACAACTGAAAATGATGTTCTTGTATATGATGGTACGGATTTTAAATTTCAGCAAATGGCATGGACTGCTCCAGACGGGGTTGAATACATGCAGACAAACACAGATGCTTCATTTCAGACTCTAACAGTTACCGGGTCTCTAGAAGTTAGTGAAGGGGTTGTTTGGTCTGGAGAACAATTAACAACTAGTGCAAATATAATATCCTTAAATGCTGACAATACAGCTGTTGCTAATGGAGATCAGCTGGGCCTTAAAGTTGAGCTAGGGGCTGTTGGAGAGTATGCTTCATTAGTATGGGACGTAACTTCTAGTAAATGGATAATGGATAATGACCCTACAGGGGCAGGGGCTGCAACTGCTGAAGTAGCGGTGCTTCAAGTAGCTAATTATAGTGGGGCAGGGCCTACTGGCGCTGGAGTTAATGGCGTAGGGACTATAGCTGTGGACACTAATAATAGTAAAATCTATATCCAGACAGAAGCTTAACTAAAGGAGGTTTATAATGGCAAATTGGAAAAAAATGGTGATAGAGCATGAAAATGCTAATATTTTTGCAGGTGTCGGTTTTATCACTGAAGATATAGCAGAGGCTGATGGCACATTAAAAAACGCTAAAAACGCTAAAAATCTCGACGGTACTGATCAGGTTTTTTGGATAAAAGACTCACGCAATGTTGTAGTTTATCCGGAGGGGAATTACCCCCCCGCTAATCTATCCATTGGGGCTCAAATTGTGACGGCCAGTGATGGAACAATTTATAACTCTGCCAATGCTGGCGGAGGTGGCTTTATTAGATGGGATGCCTCGTGGGTTTCCGCTAACTACCCAGGTAATAGCGAGATAGGAAAATTTGGTGGTCCTGTAGGTGTATATACTGATGGGATAAATGACCCAGGCTATGCTTATAGAGCAATGCTAGGCGGCGGCGGGATTGGCGGGACTTATATAAAGCAAGATTTTAACTATGACCGTTCAAATGAGTATACACAGACAGCTACTGCTGAGAAGCCTCATATTTTTTGCGTTAACCCAGCTCTTACTCATGTTTCAAATCCAGGAGGAAATGAAACAGACATTTTTGGGAGAGCTGAACAAGGGACAGGGTATTATTTAGAAAGCATTGATACATTTTGGCGTAATTTGAACTACGAAGCCTTATTTATTACTACTGAGACAGCGACTGCCTCGTTTACTGCAGACCAAACTGCGCAGCTTTATAATGGCCCTACGTCCTTTACTTCAGGATCTGGAGGGTGGACTGTTGCGGGAGATGAGGCTGAAGAAAATGGGAATCAACTATTGCTAAATGATGGAGGGAGTTTAGTTACATTGGCTGGAACAGATATAAAAGGGACAGGGTTAACCCTTAACGCTATTGAGGCATCCGTTGATTCATTTGTTTGGCTACCTCTTACTATAATGCTGAATAATGGAATTATAAGTCCTGGTGGAAAATTGCAATGGGACTACGCTAATGATGAAGCGGCATCTAATAGTATTTGGAATGAAGAGGCCGCGGGGTTGGGGTATTTATATCTACCGGTAGGAGATGGCGGAAGAATACCTTTAGACTCCAGCTGGGTAGATGGAGAATATGTAACTTTATACACAAATCACTCGCCAGGGAATGGCCCAGGCTATGCAGCGGCATGGGGTGACGAAGATCAAGCAATGCCAGTGTCTTTCAGTTATGCAATCCCTTCAAGCTATCAGGATACTACAACTGATATTTATACCGCTAGCATCATAGATATGGGGTACCAAGCTCATTTTTGTGGAGCAAGATTATTTAAATACAATGCTAACCCTGTTACAGATACTTTTACAGGCCCTAGACTCGAACTGCTTGATTCTTTTGGCGTAGAAGATAACGGATCAGCGAGTGTTTGGGATCTCTCCTTGAGTGATCCTGCTACCGGAGGAGTGTTATATAGCAATCTAACTGGGAGTATAGCAATTGCTGACACAAGCCCATTAATGGCCGTGGTGGGTATGATGAGTTATGACACAAGTGGTACTTACTCGTTTCACACAAGTGAATCTGGAGTAACGACCGACTTTGATGTAAGATGCAAGGTGGATGATGTTAATGATATATCATCAGTATATTGGGAGCTATCTAAATCTACAGGAGCAGCAGGCGCCCCTAGACAGATAATAAGATCAGTCGGAGGCCTTACTGCTCATGGACCTGGGGCTGTATCCTATACTAGCTCTTACGGCGCCCGAATAAGACTACCTGATGAAGCGCTTCCAGTGGCAGATGAATAATGAGAATTACTAAACTGCCTCCTTTAAAGTTATCTGAAAAAAAGTTAATTTTAAAGATAATTCATGAATCTAAGAATCTGCATGGGGCAGATTTTGAAGCAACTGTACTAATTGTGCAGAAATTACAAGAACAGTTAAAAATAGAGAAAGAGAGTAAATGAAGTTTACAGAAGAAGAGTTAATGTTTTTAATACAAGCAGGTATGGCCGCAACTATAAAAGGAAAAGATTCCCTTTTAGTTGCTAACTTAATCACAAGGCTCCAGAAGACTTATGAAAAGCAGCAGGAGAAGCTAGAGGCAAAAGAGGCATAAGTGGCGAATTGGAAGCAAATAGCTTTAGCTGATGATTTGCCTACTATTTTCGACGGGGGATCAGCGGGTCTAGTCCCGCGCCCTACTCTTGGGATTGGAGAAGACACGCGTGAGTGGTGTTTAAATGCCGGAGGAACTTATACGAAAACCCGAAGCGACGGTAATTATGAGAGTTTTTCGGCATTAAGTGATACGCCTACTTTCAACACCGCTGAAGCTGGAAGTATAGTAAAGTATGTACTTGGAATCAGGATTACAGGGATGGCGCACGATGCTACGATAAATACTGTTTCGGTATACTGTGAATCTCAGCATGGGCTATCTCAAGGCGATACTGTGGCTGTAAATAATTGTAATGTTTCCGCTTATAATGGCACAAAGACTGTAACTAGTATTATTGGGAGCCAAGGCACAGAGGGTGGAGACTCTACAGTATTTACTTTCTCAAGCTCAGATGCAACGGCTATTACAATTCTAGGATATATCTCTAATACTTCTGTTGATGACAATATGTTGATATGGGATTCAGACGAAACGAATACAGTAGATCAAGTTCTTACTAGTACTAGTCAAAATCCTATTTCAAGCCTCGGTGTTTATGGGCATATTACTAGCAATACATATAAGGATACTATTGATAGACTTGGGACTATAACTTCTGGGGTATGGAATGGTACTGCTATAGCTGATGCTGATATTGCAAGTGCGACTACGTGGAATGCAAAATTAGATTCTACTCTAATCGATACATTAGATGTTGATGACCAAGTCATAAGTAATGCTAAAACAGTAGGATTCTTCATAGAAGAGTCTCTAGGGACTAAGACTACCGATTTTACTATAAATTTCTCTGATGCTCAAAAACAATTTGTTACACTTGGGGCAGGAACAATGACTGTAACTTTATCTACAACATCTCTTAATATAGGCAATTACCTGTTAAGAGTTAATGTGGGGGCAACTCCTCCTACGCTTACATGGTCTGGAGTTAAATGGCCTGGAGGAACAGCTCCAACACTTACTGCAGGAGACCATATTCTGTCGTTTTACTATAATGGCACTAACTTTTACGGTGTTGCAAGTTTAGAGTTTGCATAATGAATGCTGTTGATAAAAGAATTATAGACGAGCTATCACGCGGTGACACTTCTAAGACTGTAGAAGACTGTCTTGTAGAATTTGCAGAAGAGAATGGATATGATTTAGAGGATGTTAAAGCTGAAATAAAAAGAACTAATCCTCGCATAAAAACCTGGAGCTTTTAATGGCTATTGTATATTCAGATTCATCAGGAGGCTTTGACGACTCTTTGGGAACTGTAAGTAACTCAACAGTATCCGGAGCAAGAAATGCTACTTCTTTTTCTACAGCCAATGACTCTAGCAGTTTTACATCAGTAGGTCATTCATATTTCATGAGTTCTACTTATATAAACAGAATGCTGTTATCTTTTGATTTAAGCGGAGAGAGCGGTACTGTTACTTCTGCAACTTTTAATATTACAAATTTAGCAGCTACTTCAGGGATGTTTGGTTATACTAATACGGGGAGCACTTATGTTTGCAAGATGAATGCTAATGCCTCTTTCCCTAACGGGTGGGATGTTAGTCATCGAAGCTCTTTAGATGGGGTCCCAAGTTCAGGAGATTACACAGGTGTAGTTACTGAATATGCAACTAATTTCACAAACCTTAGTTCACTAACTAATAATAGCCTGACTTTAAATTCAACTGCTATTTCAGATATTAATTCAAATATAGGTTCAGGTCGTATATATGTTATGCTTATACATTCAGACGATTTCACGTACAACACGGCAACAAATGGGTTAGGAAGTCCAGAAGGAGCAGGGTTTGGAGGATCAGAGGGGAATAGATTCTATACTTCTGAAAATACAACTAATGCAAATAGGCCTTACTTAGATATAACTTATGGAGCTGCCGCAACTACTCCTACAGACAATGCAGTATTTATGGGGATGAATTTCTAATGAAAAAATCTATTAAAAAAATAATTAAGTTTACACTGCAGAAATTAAGAATGGACTCAGAAGAAGCCAGAGCATTAATATATGCAACAGGTAATGCGGAGTCAGGATATAGAGTATTAGAGCAAATGGGAGGCCCTGCAATAGGTTTCTTTCAATCAGAGCCTGATACTATACAAGATATATGGGATAACTATGTATTTTATCGTCCTGAGATTAAAACAGATTTATGGGCTTTAGGATTTGACGAAGGAGATATAAAAGGCTCCGTAATGTCATCTATTGCCTTACAAGTAGCATTTGCAAGACTACAGTATCGTAGAGATAAGTTTGCACTTCCTTCAATAGAGGATATACAAGGACAGGCGAAGTATTGGAAGCGAGTATATAATACTGAGTTAGGCAGAGGCACAATTGAACACTTTTTAAAAGCAAATAAGTAATAATGGAGCATAGTAGAAATATGGATACAGTTAAAGCGATTATTGATTCTACGTACAGCAAAACAGTGCTAGCAGCTGGCGGAATAGGAGTAACATATATAGAGTTTATCCCATGGTTATTAAGGGTTTTTATTTCAATAGCTATTTTCTTCAACATATCTTTAAAGGTATATAAAGAATATAAAGGACTGAAAAAATGAGGAAACCTATATGCAATGTGAACGATGCGGGGAAAGAATGTCCCCCAACGGAAGAAGAGTTAATAAAACTGGTAGAGAAGTACAACGCTACCGCTGCATCCCATGTGGAGCCAGTAAAACCACTCCCGTTGACGAAGTATTAGTCGAAAATGTAAGGCTTGCTAAACAAAAGCAGGCGTTACAAGACAGAAATAGAATAGCTAATAAGTCTTTTCGAGAATTTGCTCGAATAGAAAACGCTATAGAAGCGTACTCTGAACAGCTTGTTAATATATTTCAAAGAAACAAGTTTCATAAAAGAGTCAGCTCCCCTAAATTAAACCCATCTGCGGCTGGGGTTATTCAATTAAGTGATACCCACTTTAATGAATTAATCTCTCTGCGAGATAATAAGTACGATTTTACTGTAGCGGCTAGAAGATTAAAACATTTAGCAAATAAAACTAAAGTTTACTTCAAAGCTTGTGGAATAACGAACGTATTAGTAGCTCTAACAGGAGATCTCATGAACTCTGATAGAAGATTAGATGAATTACTAAACGAGGCTACAAATCGTTCTCAGGCAACATTCTTAGCTGTTGATATATTACAGCAGTTTTTAAGAGATTTGCATGAAGATTTTGATATTAGTATCGCGTGTGTATCGGGAAATGAAGGTCGGGTCAACAAAGAGCCAGGCTGGAGCCCTGTGATAGCAACCGATAATTTTGACTTTACAATATTTAATATATTGAAGTATGTGTTCATAAAGTCTGATTTTACTTTTATAGACGGAGACCCTACTGAGTTAATAGTTGATGTTGCAGGGCAAAATTTACTATTAATGCATGGTAATTGCTCTATAAGACATGCAGCATTAGATAAATCTATTAATCAAGTTATTGGTAGATTTGCAATGAAAGGAGTCAAGATTGATTACGTTATTATGGGCCACGTACATTCCGCATCAGTGGGAGATAATTATGCTCGCTCTGCTAGCTTGGCAGGAGCAAATGATTATAGTGATAAAGGTTTGAACTTAATCAGTAGAGCCTCTCAAAATTGCTATATATTTTACAAAGATGGCAATAGAGATGGTATTAAAGTAGATTTACAAAATGTTCCCAAAGAAGTTAAAGGGTATGATATAGATGATTCTTTAGTTGCTTACAATGCAAAGTCTGCATCTAAGAATCATACAAATAGAACAATAATGAAAATTGTTATTTAATATGGAGATATATGGAAACAATGATACAAGAGTTGGGCGTAGTTGGAGTGATGGCAGGAGCATTGATTTTCCTAATCAAATTTCTCACACGGGACTTCAAAGACGAAATAACTGAGATGAAGGATATTTTAATTAAGCTTATTGATAAAATTAACAACCTTAAAGAAACAATAGATAAAGGAAACAAATGAAATTATTAAATTTAATAACAAAGATAACTGGCAAGAATAAGACTGTAGAGAATATAACAGGGTTATTTATTGGCGAGAACTCTAAGAAAAGAAACATTGGTTTTGCAGGATTCGCAGTAACAGTAGTGCTATTCCAAGCAGGCTATATTGACTCTGAGCTATTTGATACGCTTATTATGGTATGTGCAGGTTGGACAGGTGTTGCTTTTTCTTCTAAACTTAGTAAGTTAGGTGAAGCAATTAAAGAGGCTAAACCTGCTAAAAAAGGCAAGAAGAAGTAAGAGGCTATATGCCTAAAGAATTACTTGAAATAAAAGGTTTTCATAAGGGGATAGACTCTTCAACTTCGGCTGAAGATATAGACCAAGACTCTGCTGCGCACTCTCAAAATATAGATTGTACTGCAAGAGATGGGGCATTAGTTGGTATTCCTGACAACAGCACCACATTAATGACCTCTTTTAATACTGAAGCAATAACTTCTACCCCTGTATCCGCTGTATCAAGAGTGGATAATACTGTTATTACTTTTCACGAAGATGGGTCTGTGTATAAAGGGGATGATAATTCTTTTGAATTTGAAACAGCGGGGTCATTAGGCGAGAATGCCACACCTTCTTGTTTTGAGCCTCACAATAGAGAGTTGCATGTAGGTATGGGTGCTAGCCCTCCAAAGTGGGCTGGGTATAAAAAGAATAATGTAACTGATCAATATGAATTTCAGGTTGGAGACGCTGAGCTTGCAAAGCCAGGGGGTGATAATTTCAACAATTCCTTTACCAAAATCTTAAGGCATCCTGACGATACAGGTTATGCATATGCATATAACCGAGGGACAACATTTATATATAGAATAAGGCTTTCAGATGGGTTTGTAGAAAGGTCTTTGCCTTTAAAGAACCTTGTGCAGGATATTTGCCCTAATGTCTCAGATTCTGGGACGAATATTACCTTCTTGATGTTTATACGAGGGGGAGATGTTGAGACTAGTATTGGCAGTATACAACGCTTGGATATGAGTGGGTTCGACAGCGCACAAGCTTTGGAGCTTGCGGAGCCCCCTAGGGATATGGGTTATGCGGAAAATAATATTCCTAACTTTACTGGGGGGAGTTATAGTTTCGGGGATATGTTAGATATTACAGATATAGTTGAAACGGGGGCTGCCGATAATGGGGTCATATGGTTCCACATAACTCATGAGGGTTCCGGGTTTGACTTCATGGACCATGGAATTAGACCTGTATTCAAGCCTGAGCATTCCGTAAATAGATTTTTATTTGCCTGCCCTAATACATACGTAAACTCTAATTGGAGTACGTTAGACAGTTTTACAGACCAAAGTATTAGCTTAAACTATATCAAGGTATTTGATACCGTAAAGTACAGTAGTAGTGACTGGGACGACTATGCAGATTGGAACTATTATTTTGGCATAACTGATAACAATTCGGATTATGGCTATAAAATTAAAAATATGGACACAATCTACTCTGACACTCAATCGTATGATTATGAGCATGGTGACACACTAAGTACAAAAACATGGAATGGGGTTGCTGGATGGGAGAGAACTAAACCTACTACTCCACATATCGATTTTAAGGTTAGAATAAAATCTCTCAGGAATACCTTGGTAGTAATGGATGGGGCTGCCAATAAAATTGGATATGCAATAAATGCTAGGGGTTATGATGAAGACGATACGACTTATTATGAAGCCGCAAGCCTTATTACTATGATAAAATTAAAGATGGAGCCTGCTCATAATCATGCCGTCACGACTAGCGCCTATGAAGTAGGGCCTGCTTTTATAGAGCATACTTATAACCCGAATGGCCTTTGCTCTACTGATCTAACCATAGAAGATGGTGGGGTAGTAAACCCTGGTACAGACTTATCGTATACAATAACAAGTGCTTGGGGAAAAGCTCATTTGAATATAGCGCCGTCATTGACCCAAATAATTAAACTTCCTGATTTTGGCACAACAAAAAGTCTTTTAACATTTACAAGTCATGCTAAATCTAAAGTTTTTATCGAGCAATTTGATGATGCTGATGATGATTTCGCAGGGCTTACGCATTATGCAAACTTTAATTATATGGAAGATTTAGATGACGCAGACAATAATATTCTATTTCCTAACGTAGTTCATAGTGCTGAAAATTCCGATTCTCAGGCAAACAGCCATACTATGCTTGTGTTTGATAAGACTGGAAATATGAAAATTATTAAGCATATTTATGATCTTGATACCCCCGCGAGTGCTTTTTTAAGTACTTCTGTGTTCTTGTCTTATTCTGAATCGTCTATAGAGTTATCAGTGCATTTGCCTCATGTCGCCTATGACCATGATGATGATGCTGCTACTCCTAATGAAGTTCCTTTCTCTGAGCAAACCTTCCCTGCAGTAACCTCGCCGTCAGACGAAAAAGCTAGATTTTACAGAACATCCATAACCTATGATGGGTATCAAGAGTCTCCGCTTTCATTGGGAACTTGGGATACAAGTTCCGTAGATTATTCAAATGCAACTAATGGGGCAAAATCTCTAAATATTAAAATATCCTTAGATGCCACTAAAATAAATACAGACAGAATTTCTCATGTAACAGTTTACAGGGCAGATTCTTACAATTACCCTTATAGAATAGTGAAAAAATTATCATTCTCTAGGGATTTTAAAATTGACACTGCCGAGGAGTTTTATACTACTTATCTTGTAGATAGATTAACTCAAGGGGCAACCTATGAGGCAATAACAGGTCTTCCTGAATCAATAGAGCGTTCTATTGTGCGGTACACCTGCGCAACCCAAATAAATAGTACAATGATAGTAGGGGGATGCAGACATCCCGAAGATGACGATGAAGACTTTAGCAGATATATTTTTAAATCAAAGGAGAATAGATTTGATACATTTGATTGGACGACTGATTTCTGCGTTCTTCCTGAAGAGCCTATCGCTATATCTAACTATAAAGGCCGGGTATATGCATTTTCTAAAAACTCAATGTATAGAATTAACCCTAATGGATTATACATAGAGGATACCTCTGAGGGTATCGGGTGTATAAATAAGGATTGTATAACAACAACAGATTATGGCATGTTTTGGGCTGACCATAAAAATATTTATTTACTTACTTCACAAGGGATGACCCCTATTGGCATGTCAATTATAAAGGGTGGCTCAAATTTTAATGCTGACTGGTCAAGTTACTGGCATAAAATGAATGAAGAAAACCCTAATTATAAGTTTAAGGCAGTATTTGACCCTTCAAGGCTTTCTTTTATGCTATTAGGAGTAGATTCTTTTACAGCTACAGAGGACAATATATCTGTCACTAGGTACAAAGGGGCAGCATGGGCATACCATGTAATGAAAAAGAGATGGGATTTAATTGAGTATCCTACTAACAGCAGAGAGACTAATGACGATAGTATTCATGATTATGCTGATGTTGTACAGCTTCAGGATAATACTTTAGCCTTTTTTAGGACATCATCTGATGGATTGCATTTCATTGATAGATATATGCAAGGAGACTCTAGACTGCCTTGGACATGGATAAGTAAAGACATGACAATGGGAATGGATAGTCAAGATAAATTTTTATATAAAGTTAAAGCAACGTATGCAGGGACACAACCGAAAGTTTATTACTGGGTAAACACATCAAGAAGTAGTAGTGTAGATGCAGAAGGCGCGGCTATAGAAGATACGGGTGATACTGTTACAGATGCTGACTCCACAGGGTTATTTAATGCTAAAATAACTAAAAGAAGAGCGAGATCAATTCAAGTGCAATTGGCTTCCGATGGCAGTGATACTGAAGTTAAGTCTGCTGGCATTGTATATAGGAGGAGATCGATAAGATGATTTCTAAAAAAAGATTAGGTCAATTAGGAGACGTTGTGCTAGATAAAGCATTTAGTGAAGTCTTTGACCATATAAATGAATTAGTTGATTCAGTAAATCAACCAGCCTCAGAGGCATCTTCTAACACTCAAGGGAAAAAAGGAGATGTTAGAGTGGTAGATGCAGGGCAAGTACAAAAATTACAAATTAGAACTAAACACGGCTGGGCGTATCTCACTGATAGCACAGGCGCAGATATTACAGCGAAAATAAGTTAGGAGATAAGATTATGTTACCAGGAATCCCAGGATATAACGCAGGGCCAGATACAGAATACCAAGGATATCAACACATAGTGCCAGGCACAGAAGGCGGCTGGGGTGAACCTTATGGCTCTCCTGAGTATACGCGGTTTTGGAATGAAATGGCCTATCCTACAACTGAAGGGGTGTATAACAGTCCAGGATACGGGTCTCCTTTCCCAGGAGGACTAACGGCTGATGAATTTTATACTAATCAAGAGAATGAATATTATGCTAATCAAGCTAAATATTATGCTGGAGAGACTCCAATCCCTACTCACGGAAAAACTCAAGGTGGATTTCAATATGCTCAAGGTCAAAATCCACATGTAGTTCCTACCACTCAATTTGGGAATATGAAGACTGACAGTATGTATGGGAATATGTGGGAGAACATGACTTCAAGAGATAGTACTACTAACGCATATAATCAGTATATAGCGCAAATTCGCCAAGAAGGACTTAGTGAGCCTTATGGAGGTTTTGGGGAAGACTATCAAGTGGGTATTGATGATATTCAAAGAGCATCAAGTGATAACGGTGGGTTTAATATTAGGCCACAAGGGAATACTAGATATGCAGGGGGGAATGCCTTTGATATGTCTGACCCTTGGAGCAATCCTCAGTGGGGAGCCTATGCAGGAGGCGCAGATTTAACACCAGGAGTTCAACCCTCTTTAATGTCTGCAGTTCAAGGCGCTCCACCTGTTCAACAGCAAGGAGGAATGCCACAGCAGGGGGCCGGAGGCCCGTTAAATCAAAATCAAGGAGCTCAGGGAGGCGCATGGGGCAACCTATTTCAAGGAATAGGAAGTATGGTTTCAGGAGGGGCTTCAGGGATGGTAGAAGGTGCCACTCCTGGAGCAAAGCAATTTGGAGGAGCCGTGGTCGACTTAGGTAAAAGTGGTTTGAAAAAAGGCGGTAATTTCTTAAAGTCAGTAGGCGACGGAAATCCTTGGATGGGTGCAGCAAATGTAGCAGGGGCTATCGGTGGGCAGATATCGCAGTATGGCGCAGACCAAAGAGCAGCTGATGCGTATGGTGAGCAAGCTAAAGGCTTTGAGGACAGAGCGGGTGAATGGGATGTAAGAACTGGGAAGTTAAGAAATAGAGCTGAATCATTCTATGGCGGGGAAGAGCTTAATAATGCTTTTAATCAAAATTACGATACTCAGATGAGAACTTCCGATAAGATAAATTCCACATTGCTATCTCAAGGGGTAAACTCTACAACTATAGCAAAAAATAACATGATCCAAGCCGGGGATAGAGCAGCGGCTCTTAATCCTAAGATCAAATCTACTTATGCGCAGATAGGTGATGGATTTAACGCGCAAGCTGACAACACTCTAAGATACTCTAATGATCTTAATGCACAAGCTGATGCTTACCAAGGGGCAGCAGATATGATTGGGGGCAAAAGGGGTTGGGAATATGCACTTGGCGCATTTAACGATATTGTATAGGTTAGGAGGAGGTAAGAAATTATGGCTAGTTTAGCACAAATGTCTGCGATTATTGAAGCAGAGCGATTAAAATCTGCTAAAGTATCTAATGATACTAGAGCTCGGATACAGACGCAAAAAGCAAAAGCTGAAGCAGAAACAGCAAGGTTAAAGGCTATAAAAGAGGCAACTGAAGCCTTGGAGGAGCAACGAAACTATAATAGAGGCGTCTTGCTTGACCAAAGAGAGTATAATGAGGGCGTCGTAGATGAACAGAGAAGGTATTCCGCAGGGCAGATTAAGGCAGAACTAGATAGAATAAAGAAGGAAACTGAAAGTAATTATAAATTAACTCTACTTTCCGACCAATTAATCAAGCAGTCTAATCAGAATGATGAAATGTTAAAGCAGACACTTAAAGCTATAGCAGAAAATCCGAAATTGGAAGGCATCCTGCTTGCGCAAAATGATCAGTTTGGCACTCAATTTGGCAATGAGCAACTAGTTGAAAATGAGAAGAAATACGACTACCTTATGCGAAGAAATGATGAAGAGCTAAATGAATTTAAACTGCGAACCAAGACGATGGAATTAATAGGGGATGTAGCCGTGCAAGAAGGATTCATGGTTGACTATTTAAAAAATGAGGGGATAAGCAAGGAAGGGCTCTATACAAAATCGGGGGTTCAAGAAGCATTAGCGAGTTTCTTCGAAAATAATGATCCTGCAAGTGGAGGAGTAAAAGGATTAGAGGCGTATTTACAGGACAAGGCTTATAAATATGCTAGCCCTGCATATATCGCAGCTCTTAATTCAGAATTAGCCACATTAAAGGACAAGACGGTGACTGTTGACGGAAAGGTTATTGATAATAAAATAAAGGGGCATAATCTAGAAGTATTGGAAAATCCTCCTCCTCCTTCTTCTCCAGGAGTAACTACGGACATTCTTGAATTTATGAAGAAAAGAGATGCAAATACTCTAGCGCTTCTTAAACCTTTAAATCAGGCGATTGATGCTATGCTTTATTCAGACGCCACCACCGAGAGTCTATTAGACAAATCGTTTAAAGGTGAGGAAAAAATGGCTATGCTTTTAGAATATTTAGAGAAGACAAATACTACGATAGATCCTAATACTGAAAATGACAACCTTGAGGCTGAATTAGGTCAGGTTATTAGCAATCTATCTAACGCAATAACGTCTCCAATAATGTTCTACAGGTCTATGAACTCTGCGAATCAAGGGAATGATTTTGCATTACTTGACGCTCCTTTGCCTGAAAACTTTAAAGGAACAAGCCTGGAAGGGCAAACTCTTGGGGAGTATGTACTAGGGACTACTGCATATAGATCTATGAAAGATGCTTACGATGTAATAAATGCATGGCCTGAGAATGAGCCAATGGATTCGCTTATGACCAATGTGCAGGAGGAAATAGATCTGGTAACAGGCGGGAACTCAGAGCACCCTGAGCTTAAGTTGACTCCTGCACAGGAAAATGAAGCTAAAATGGTTTATGAAATAATGAAAAAAAATAACCCTGATCTGACAATAGAGGATATTAAAGCTGAACTATACGGTTGGGAGGAGGAGTAATAATGGGAGAGCCTAAAGTAGAAAAAAAAGAAATGCATCCTGATTATTTTAAGGGTATATCTGAAGATGAAGCCATAAATCTGTGGAAGATATTCACTAAAAATGAGAAGATAACTACAGATTCTACAAAATTCATGAATCAGTATAGGCTTGCAAACTTAACAGATCTTGGGAGGCAAACTATAGCGACCAATAAGGCTACCTTAAAGGGGTACGAGGAGGAGCATGCTTCTATAGTGAAAAGGCTCCAAAATGATCCATTTGCCCATTGGCAACTAAGGCGCGATCAACTAAAGGAGAAACAGGCTAATGAAAAAGATCCATTCGGGCAGCGTGAGATACTTAACTATAGAAATACTCCGCCTTATTGGAAAAATTGGACAAAAGATGTTGAAAAGTTCGAAGAGGATCTTAAACTTGCAGAGGGCAACCCGAAGGCTAAGCAAGATATTATGAATTTAATAATATCGATAAGGAGGGCTAATATAAAAAAGCAAGACTCGCTAAATGCAGAGAATGTCGCTCTACGGCGGTCTCATTTTGAGAAAAAACCAAAAGGGGAAAGAGCATATAAAGATGCAATTGAGAGATTGAAAGAATTAGATAACCTTATTAAGGGAATTGAAGATTCTCCAGGGAATCCTGCCCTTTTCGATATAGATTAAGAATAAAAAGAGAAAAATTATATGGCTACAAATATAGATCATTCACAGGCATTACGAGAGAGACAAAGAAGAATAGATGCAATTAAAAAACTAGAGGCATTAAATAAGCAGTTAACGCAAAGCTATGCCCCTACAATTGGAATGTCCTCCCCTGTAATTAATAATGAAAGGAGAAAGCCGATAGCACCTCCCGCACCTCCTCCTGAAGTTTCTGGAGCATTTGATGCAGCGGCAGCTCTAACATGGAATCTTTTCGACTCTGTGACTTTAGGTATACCTCAAGCTATATTTGATACTAAATATGATTTCGATAACATGCAAGATATGTCTGGGCCAGTTAAGTTTGCAGCAGGAGCTGGACAAGGACTTGGTTTCTTCGTCCCTATGGCCGGAGCTGCAAAAGTGGTATCTACACCCCTAAAAGCATTAAAAGTCGTTGACAAGGCCGCTGATGGCTCTAAAGTGATAAGAGGTATAAGTTCTGCAGATAAAATAGATGACGCTGTTAGTACGCTAACTTATGCGGATAAAGTAACAGATGGTATGTCTAGTACAAGGATAACAGAGGGCCTTACAGATATACTTAAAAAAGACTCTAAGAAGTTTATAAAAAATTATGAGTTATCCGATGAAGTTATAGAGGGTGGCGAAAAGTTATTTGGAGATAATTTAAGTTCAAATATAACAAAAATGTTTAAAGAGGCAGGTGGAGAAATAAACCCAGATGATGCTAGAAAGATAGCTGATGATGTGTTAAAAGCTTTAAAAGATGGTGGCAAGCATCATAATAGAGCCTCTGAAATCCTTTTTGAAAAATTTGGAGGTCATTTAGATCCAGGACTTAAGAAAAAATTAGTAGGGTATGTGGCTGAAGTTGCAGAGCAATTCGCAGCATTTACACTATATAACGCAACGACAGGTGCTGTGCAAGAAGTCAAAAGTAGATATAAAAAAGGGGCAGAAGAGTATCAATATTGGGAGGAGTTAGGTAAAACTATCCCATCTGCTTTATTATATTCTGCTGCAGCTCCATTAATAGACTTTATACCTGGTGGTAAAAATAAACCTATTACAAAAGATGCTATAGATGTCGTTAAAACACTCCTTGCTCCCAAAAATACAGCTAAAATGTCTACTGAAAAGGCAAACGCTTTACTTAAAATATGGAGTAGGTACGACAGTGCTGCTACAAAAGCTATATTAGGTAGTAAGTATACAATGAGAGATCTAGCGAAAGGCTTACCAGATAAAGAGGCGCAAAAGATACTGCAAAAACTTTGGGAAACTGGAAGAAGAGACTTAGTTAAGCGCTTTGGTGCGGAAACAAAAGCAGATATTATTGGCTCTTTAGGAAGAATGAGTGTAGATGCTGTATTATTTGCCGGAATAGACAATTATACGCAGGGATCTATCATATCTAAGGCAGGGATAGAAGATTCTTATGCTAATTGGATTATTGGCGCTGTTATGGCAAAGACTCGAAGACCTATAGCTGGGCAAAATTTCAACTTAACTTCAAGATACTTTGATGATAATTGGGATACAGGCCCTGCAAAATACGATGAGCAAATGTTTTTGCTTGAAAGCATGGGGATTGACTTAGGGCAAGCTAAAAGCATTATTGAAGCGTATGATCATTCTCAATATGCAAGAAGAAAAGGCGAAGCATTCTTGTCTAATAAGAAGACTCAAAGAGTTGTTCAGCTGTTTGAAGAAGCTGAGGCAGATACTAAAGGCAACACAGCTGCATCAAAAGGAGATGTTTCTCAAAGACATACCGTTAGAGAGGCTTATAGGAAGATATATTTAAATGCTAAAATAGCCTCATCTATGGATTTAGGGGTTCTTCCTAAGATAGATTTTACTAAAATGAGCGAAGATAGGCTTGATAAATTAGAACGAGATTTAGCTGAAATTTCTATTAATGTTGGAGAGGATGGGAAGCCTGTATCATTAAAGGGTAATGTTACAAGATTGGCCACTGAGATTATATATGAATCTGCAGAAAGCATCCATAATGAATATACAGAAACATTAAAGGATATTGCGGAAACATTAGGGATAGGCTACGGAGAGGAGAATGGCAAAACTGTCTTTGTTAGGGCTGACGTAGAAAGTATAGACCCTTCATTGAAAGAATTAGCCCATGATTATAATTCTGCTGTGGACATGCTTGTCGGGGCTTCATATAAATCTAAGGTAAAAACAGAGCTAACTTTAAAAAGAGTTGCACTTCAAGGCAAAGATGCTCAAGTAGCTGCTAGCAAAATAAAAAAGGCAATTGAAGATTCACTTTCAAAATTATCTCAAGATCATTGGGGGCATGAAGGTAAAGACTTAGTATGGTATGACAATGACCTTATAAATGAATTACATAGTGCTCAAAACTTAAGAGAGTTAAATAAGTTAGCACTGCTAAATATGGATGAGCTTGGAGAGGTTAAAGCAGGAACTCCTTTAGCTGCAATTAAAGCCTTTTTTGACACAATTACAGGTGACTCAGGTGAGAGTGATTTACACTTTGATAACTTTGTTGATGGATTTATAATTGTCGACAAGAATGATAAAACTATAGATTCGTTAAGTGCAGCTGATGCAGAAAAATTAATCGAAGCTCAGCAATTAATATCCGTAGTGTATAAAGCTTTTGTATCTGGAAAGGCTAAGAAGAAAGCTGGAACTGGCCCTAAAGTAAAAATAACAGCTGATAAAGCCTTAGAGGTTACATCAAAGATTAAAGAGACTTTTTCACTCTTAAAAGATGTTGAAATAACTGATGACTTGCCTGCAAAAATAGAATCATATATCTTAAGTCGCAAGTTTGAAGGAAAAGGCATTGATGCAGCCAAGTTTGGTTTAGTGAAAAGAATATTAGACGATCAAATGCTTGATCTAAACGACTTTCCTACAGAAAAAGCTGCGCTAGAGATGGTAAAATCGCAACTTCTTCAGGCTGGAGTTAAAGAGCGCTCTCCTGAATGGATTAAGGCAGTAGATAGTGTGACAAAAGTTTTTGCTGAAATAAAAGAAATGCCAGGCATATTTAAGTTTAATGAAAATAAAGTTGTTACTACTTCAAGAGATTTAAAAAAGCGAAATGAAAGTCCTATTAACTATATAGATGAATTTAATAAGCTCGTAGATTATACAACAGAGTATTATAAGAGTAAAATAGAAAATGATTTAGTGACTTTTTCCAGAAGTATGGAGAATGCTCCTAAAGAAATAGAAAACTTTATAACGCTATTCCACGCTAAGTTAACAGCAATTACAACTGATAATGATCTCTTCTCTAAAAGCGATGCTCCTGCTCTTCTTAAAGAGATGGTAGAAGGAATGATTGCCGACTTAGAGGATATTAAGAAAAAAGAGATTTTATCAGACGAGTCAGCAGATGCTGTTAGTGAGATGTTAATACGTCTTAGAGATGTAAAGTTAAGTGATAATTTTATGTCGGGGAGGAATGAGATTTTAAATACCATTCATAGTCAAGGAGCAGACAATTCTACTACTCTTTATGAAAGAATGCAAGCAGTTGTTCAGCAAGATGCTAAAAATAAAGTTAATTTAGTTGAGGCTGTACAAAGAATTGTATACTCAGGCTATACAGCTACAAATAGAGAGGCTACTATTAGAGCCAGTGAAGACTTGCGAAATTTCCTATTAAAGGAATTGTTTAAAGACAAGACTAAGGATGACAATATGACTATAATTGAACTCTTAGACCTTTATAATAAAACAGGTGATTACGCAGACTTTAAAAAATGGGCACAAAATAAGCAATATAGTTATCAAAAAATATGGGACCCTGAAGTATTAAGGCGTATGGATGATGCATTTGCTGAGGAGATGGGCTATCTTGCACGAGAGGCTAAAGGAGAGAATCATCATCAATCTCCATTGTCTATTATTATGAAGTATGGAGGAGCTGACAATCCTTATTATAAGAATGGTAAGTTTGATCCTGATGCAGCAGCTAGAATATCTGCAGCTGTTGAAGATACTAGGAGTAGTGATCAGGCTACAGTTGCAAAAGGGCGTAGTGCTTTAAGGAAAGAGCTTGAGGCAATTAAGCAGGCTATCAGAGGCAGTGAGTATTTTAAAGGCTTATCGTCCGCTGAAGTTGCAAGAGAATGGGATAGATTCGTGAAAAAAGACCTAGGGCCTCTTGTAAATGCTTTAGTTAACTCTTACACTACACCGTCATTAACATATGTTGATGGTACTTTTATAATGAAAAATGTTACGAGGATTCGTTCTAAGGCTGATGAATTTATGGATGGGATGAATAGGCTAATAACTAATGATGATGGCGGCTTAAACGCCCTTATAGAGCTAGAATCTACAGGTATTGTTGATGGGCGTAAAGTCCAAATGAATACAACTACTATTTCAGATGGTAAGAACTCTACTTCTTTTGATAACTACCTAAGTAATACTAATATAACTCTTATAGATGAGAGACTTGTAGATGCAGAAATGCGAGAAAGTGTTGGCAAGGGAGAGCAAATACAAGGCTTACAGCCCGGTAAGGCTCAAGAGAAGGATTTGCAAGGCAACAGCAAGATTATGAGGATTGGCATCTCTAACTATAAAACACTAATATTTAATATGGAAGAGAGTAATAAAAGTGCTCTTTTGAAGATTTTTAGACAATGGTACAATAATAAATTAGCATCGGGGTCTTTAACTGATGCGCAACATGCTGGATTAGAGTCATTGTTTAGCTGGATACACCAGACGGACCATGATGTTAACGCAATGATGCACGAAACATCAATTAGAAGTATGGTTAGGACTATGTATTACGATAGTATAAACGCTAATATGATGAACGATTTGTATTCACAGGACAGTCGATCGAATTATGATAAAAACTTAAAATTCATAAAGTATGTTCATATCATTGAAGGGGCTATGACTAGCTCGATAAATATAGATGCCCTGAAATTTATTAGGGATGAACAGGCTAGTGGTTCTAGGCATAGGCGAGCAATGGATGAAATTATTGCAAAGCATGAAGGCAGAGGTATAGGAACTATTGTTGTTCAGGATGAGGGAAAAGGCCAAGAGTGGCTAAACAACGCTAAATTCATAGAACGATCTCTTGAGGCTGCTAGAAATTTACACGCACAGTATGGTAGAACAGACATGGTCACAAAAATTGATGACATGATCAGAAGAATGAAAGGCAAGAAGAAGTGGGGGAAATACGGGGCAATTAAAGGAGCTTGGGAGAGTGTAGGAGCTGAAGAAGTTGTATCAGTATTAAACGGAATTACTTTTGCAAGTGAAAATTTAAACCTTACTACTTCTATTTCGAGAGGGATTGATGCTACCGAGGGAGCAGAGGGAACAAAGCCTGTTATTAGACATAATGACTTTTCGTTTGACGCCAATGATATAGGGTCTTCTAATGGAAGGACTTTGGTAGATAAAACTATGATGGTTTATGACCCTGAAGTTGCTAGAGCAATGCATTATTTTAAAGCTATACATGCTGGGGAGGGCTGGGGAGATGGCCCTAATGATAAAAGTATAGATTTAATAACATTTAAAAGTGCGGCTAAATCCTTTTCTGGCAATATGATTAATAGTGATATTAGGGCAGGGAATAGCGTAACCTCTCCTATGAATAGTTTTACCTCTAAAAGAGAAGCTTTTCTTGACATGTTAGATGGGAATATCAACGCTGCAAATGACGACTCTTTTTATATAGGACTTGATGATATTGGATTAAACTATATGACAAAACCTGTACATAGATCTCCAATTCCTCCATCATTAGTGGGATCATTAGATGCTACAGAGTTATCTGATTTTCATGAATGGATAGGGTTTACAGGGGAAGGGAATAAAATAGATGCCGCTGTAGGTGTATTCCATGGGCTTGAATGGCATAGTACTAAGAGAAACGCTACAGTTCAAGGATTATTAGCTTCAATAGAAGAACAAGGATTGTCTTTAGATGACCCCTCTATAAGTACATTTAATAAATTAATAAATGCAGGCCTTGACGCATCTAGCCCTATGGTTAAATATGATATATTAAAATTAGCTAAGAATAATTTTGTAGATACCTTAAAAAGACCTTTGAGTAGATTTGCGTTTATATCTCCTTTAGTACCATCTATAGAGGGAGAAGGAGGAACTTTATCTAATCCAATATTCTCAAAAAATGATACTCAATTAACAGCAGGAGGAATAAAGGTTTCTCACGGCTCATTACAGGAGCTTGTAGGCGATGTAAAAAAGAATCTTACTCTTGTTATTGAAGATGATGATGGAACTGATATTACTGTTGGATGGGATCGTAATGGAAATAACTCTGTGCTTAGAAGAATGGACGGCGAAAAAATTGCAGCAGGAAGAAAAGCTGAACTTAGTAAGTTTTTTAAATCTTTCTATGAAAAGCTATCTACAGTAGAGGGTGAATTATCATACAAAGAGATATATGATATGCTTGATTCTTTTAATAGAGGAGGTAATACTGGGGGGCCTTCAGCTCCAAATGCCATTGCATATCGATTTGATGGAGATGGGCCTCCGTTAAAACTTACAAATAAATTTATACATGATGATGCTTTAACATTTAACTACACTGATAACAATGGAGTTCAGCAAAATAGCAGATATAGACTGCATATTGCAGCTTCAGGACTAAGAATACCTAAGCAGTCAAGGTCAGACTTTGTTGTAAATAGAATAGAAGATCACTTTGGAGAACACGAGGGTAATTTTGTGGCTGTAAATGCCTTTGAATTGGCTACTAAGCACCAGGGGGACTTTGATGTAGATAAGCTATTTTATTTTACAAACACCCCTATTTCTATTATAAATTCTGCTATTAGAAAATCAGGAGAAGTTATAGATCCAGGTATATTTGAGTCTGATCTTATTAAAGATGATTTAAATTTATTTGAAGTAGGAGAAGGAGAAAGAACAGCGGGCTCTGGGGTAAATAAAGATGGATTAGTCTTGCACGCTGAGAGAATACAGAAAGCCGCAATGTTATTAGGAAGAAGTGTAAAATTATTAACTGCTATCCCTACGTTAGATAATCTTAATATCAAGCTAGGTGGAAATGAGATGACTGATAATAAAAAAGATCTTTTCTCTAATATAGCAAAGCTTATATCTACTGCTGTTGACCATCATGCTGGTATCGCTAAATTTGTACTAGAAAATGATTATGAAACTGTATTAAAATGGATGATGTTAGGGAAAACCGACTTTGAAAAAATGGGTCATCATATATTTGACAAAGAAACATTAGAGAGTCTACCTAAGAAACATAAAGACTCTATGAGTTTACTTCAAGGGACTATTTTAGATGAGGGAAAATTAGTAGAATTAGATATTGTTTCAACGCTGATATCTGAAGTTGGGAAGTTTTCTAGATTATTCTCAGGTGTATGGGATGATGCTGGCGGAAGGGCTCCTGAAATTTTTGAGATACAGAAAATGTACAGTGATGCAAGAGCTTTCTTTAAAGACCCTAATGCATTTATATTTAAAAAATTAGCATATAAATATGGACAGTTTAGTAAGAGCGATGAAAAGAGAAATTCTGATTTAGCTGCCCTAATTAATTACTTTTTCGAAGTGAATAATAGGCCTGGAGAAGCGGGTAAAAATAAAAAGTTTATTGACCAAATATTAAAAGGGGAAATAGATGATGTAATGCTAAGCCTTGCAGGTAAAAGTCATTCTAATTACAGCAATGCCGAGAGATCTGCTATCTTGTCGTTCCCGGGGGATGTTAGCGATGCTACTATAGATAAAATGTTTGATAAATCTCCTGCATTAAAAGTGCTAAAAGGTCTTGGAAAAGCAGGGATTTTAGAAGCTCCACTTCCAGGTGGATTTTCACCAGGGCTAGGAGAACATTCTAGAAAAGTAGTAAATAAAATAGTAACACATCGTCTATTTACTGATGAAAGTAATTTCGAGTCGCTTGTGTATTTTAAAGGCCAGGGTTCTGGTCAAGAAGGGTTGTCAAAGCTTAATTTGGGTGATTTACAACAACGTTCAGCTTTCCTTAAAATTTTAGAAATGGAATATGACAATGCGGCGAAATCTTATAAACATGCTTTAGAAAATAACCATAGCTCCGAAGAAGATATAAATAAAGCCAGGGTTAAGCTGAATGCAATTGCTCATACTCAAGTTAAGACAAATGAGCTTATCAATGAGGGGGTTAGAGATCTTGTTAAAGATATAAATGAAAAAACCCAGGTCATTAAAAAGAAAAACTATTTTAAAAACTTTGAAGACAATACGGTGTATTTATATAAAAAGTCAATGAGTAAAATAGATTATAAAAAAGATCCATTATCAGCGTTAGAGCCTGCAGGGGTAGTAAAGAGCAAAGAGGGAATGAACCTAAGTGAGTACCATACTTATATAGTTCTCAAGAAGCCATTAGTAGAAACCCCTGTGGATGGACAGCTAGAGAGAGATGGACTTGCATGGTTCTTAGCTGTTGACCCTATGGCTGATTTCAGTAGTATGAAGAATAAAGATGAGATTAGCCGTGTCTATGAACTTGTAGAAAAATTTAGACGAAGCTATAATGAGAAAATGAAGAAAGCCAATGAGCGTAGAGGTGAGAATTTAGCTCAGAATGTATATGGCGAAGTTAAGTTGCAGTTGAAAAATGAATTTAGTAATCTTTATAAGCAGATAGCCGGAGATGAGAATACACTCTTAGGGGGCACTAAAAAGATAACTAGGATGCGTTTTCTTATAAGTGCATTATTAAAACCTAGAGTTGGTTTTGGGAAAGGCACTTTAGCGGGGGATATTAAGCTCCCAAAATTCAATCAAGACCAGAAATTTGCAAAAGAAGTATTAGGGTATATGCTTGAAGGGGATAATGATTTAGTTAGAGAAATCACTAATGTAGTACGAGCTCAGGGGCAAATAGTGCGATACTTAGGAGATGCAACTAGAATAGATAGAGATACTATAAGTAATATTAAATATAAAGCTTCTCGTAGTAACTATTTTAGAACTAAATTTGAATATGATAAGAACTCTGTAATTCCTTCTAAAGAAGGGGATTTTTACAGAAGTTTAGTTTGGGATACATTTGATACTCCTGCAGCTGTATTGATGAATATAGA
>Ga0114934_10000476_pt1 | contig 25438 bp, 25 predicted proteins | sample 4SBtaG_2_FD_99695 | JGI IMG/M metagenome (GOLD analysis project Ga0114934, IMG submission 99695) | Deep subsurface microbial communities from Kolumbo volcano to uncover new lineages of life (NeLLi) - 4SBTROV10_white metaG | ecosystem: Environmental > Aquatic > Marine > Volcanic ...
AAAAATTACATCTGATCTGTTTCAAGGATACTTATCATAAAAGTCATTGACTTTTTATCCCTTAAAATCGCCATAAAATCCTTTAAAAATCCGTACATAAACAGACCTGTCCTGTCATACCTGAAGATACTTCCAGATACGTTTGTTAAAAAATCCAGTCAAATTATTTTTCTTATATTATTGTCTTATCCGGGAGCCCTCCATGGTATAAAAGCCAGGAATCTTAAACGATGCCCGCAGCAAGGACAACGGAGAACCTTTCGCCGCGCCGAAGCCCTCCGGCACCGATATTTGACTTGAAAAGATCAACCCGTTACGCTATAATATATTACAAATTGTCCAGAAATGCCCCGAAACAGAGGATTGATGCATGGCCGAATGGAAGAACGCCAAGACAGGTGAAGAAGGCCGACATCATGTTGACGAACAGCTCATTCAAAAAGCCGTGCGCAAGGCCGCCTCTTATGCGGATTTAATTCGGTTAAACAAATTGATGATCAATAAGAGAGGTCATGATCATGTTAAAGCCATTAACGGCTATCATTGAAAAAGAAGATAATGGATATGTAGCGCTTTGCCCAGAAGTTGATGTGGCAAGCCAGGGTGATACAGTGGGAGAAGCGCGCGCCAACCTAAAAGAAGCGCTGGAGTTGTTCTTTGAAACGGCTTCACCGGAAGAAATCAATTCTCGCCTCCATAATGAGGTGTATGTGACACAGTTAGAGATCGCTATTGGGTAACCTCAAGGTCTTCTCGGGAAGGGAGGTATGTCAGATCCTTCAAAGGCACGGCTTCAAAGAAGTAAGAAGAAAAGGAAGTCATGTAATCATGCAAAAGCAAATACCTGGAAGTACTATCACAGTTCCTGTCCCGGATCACAGAGAAATCAGCAGGGACTTTGATGTCGATTATTCGTCAGTGTGGTGTGCACCGTTCGGAGTTTGAATGAAAAAGCCGAACAAATACAGGATTAGCTCCGAAACGGAGGATTGATGCATGGCCGAATGGAAGAACGCCAAGACAGGTGAAGAAGGCCGACATCATGTTGACGAATCGCTCATTCAAAAAGCCGTGCGCAAGGCCGCCTCTTATACGGGTCAATCTAATTAATGTTATACTCTTAATACCGTAATAAAACTTGACCAGATAATAATAAAATAAAAAAAGGTAAATCAACACATGAATGAATTTCCACAAAATCCTTTCAAAATACTTGATCCAAACATCCGATGGGCGCCGTCGCAGGAAGATTTGCAGGAAAAAGCCTACGAGCAATTGATCCCGCCGCTGGTTTATAAAATCCGTCTGGCGGTAAAAGAGTGGCGGGACAGCGATTATTCAGGCGCTTCGGATACCACAAAAGCATTGTTAAAATTCTGGTTTAAACCCGATGTACACAAGAAAAACGACCATGTTTTCCAATACTATTTTGCTCAACGGGAAGCGATTGAAAGCATTATTTATCTGTATGAAGTGGCCAGAGCGAGAGACAAGTTTGAACTCATGCGCTTTGATTCATCAGGCAGGATCAGCACGGGCATGTTTCCCGAAACCTGGCCAAGATATGTGATTAAAATGGCTACAGGTTCAGGAAAAACGAAAGTGTTGAGTTTGGCTCTGGTCTGGTCGTATTTCCATAAACTCTATGAACCCGAGTCCGATCTTTCAAAAAATTTTCTCATTATTGCCCCGAACATTATCGTGCTGAATCGACTGCTTAAAGATTTTTATGGTTTCAAAATCTTCAAACAAGACCCGCTCATCCCCGAAAACGGCTATGTTGACCGCGACTGGCAAAATGATTTTCATCTCCATTTCACCCTGCATATTCAGGACGAATTGAAGCCGATTACCGAAGAAGGCAACTTGTTCCTGACCAATATCCATCGTGTTTATTTGAATGCGGATAGAGAGCCGTCGCTTGAAGAAGAATTTTTGGGCAAAAAACCGCCTGCCGACGCGGACACATCCAGAGGCATGGATTTGGGAAAGGTGTTGCGCAGCGCCAAAATCAAAGACCTGGTGGTGATGAACGATGAGGCGCATCATATTCATGATGAGAACATGCAGTGGTTTAAAAGCATCGAGGACATCAACAACCATTTAAAACTGAAACATGGCAATGGAATTTCTCTGCAGATTGACAACACCGCCACGCCCAGACACAACGACGGCGCTATTTTTGTGCAAACCGTGTGCGACTATCCCCTGGTGGAAGCGATTAAACAGAATATTGTCAAATCGCCTGTATTGCCCGATGAAGCATCACGGGCAAAGTTGAGCGAAAAAACGTCGTCCGAATTTGTCGAACGTTACAAAGACTATATCCATCTTGGCTACATCGAATGGAAAAAACAGTTTTACGAACTAAAAAGCGCCAAAACGCCCATACTGTTTGTGATGACCCTGGATACCAAAGAAGCCAATCAGACCAAAGAATATCTTGAAGCCAATTATCCCGAATTCAAAGATTCCGTGCTGCTTATCCATACCAAAAAGAGCGGTGAAATATCCGAAGGCGCCGCTTCCAAGCGAGCCAAGGAAGAACTGGAACAACTGCGCAAGGTGGCAGATGCAGTTGATGAGGATACATCGCCCTACAAAGCCGTGGTTTCGGTGATGATGCTGCGTGAAGGCTGGGATGTGCGCAATGTGATGACCATTGTCGGTTTGCGTCCCTACGGATCGCCCGCCAAAATCTTACCTGAACAGACCCTGGGCAGAGGTTTGCGTAAAATGTTCGGCATGGATGTAAAAGAAGAACTGGTAGTGGTCGGGACACCCGCCTTTATCGAGTTTGTGGAATCCATCAAAACCGAAGGCGTGGAGTTCAGTTACCGTCCCATGGGCGAAACAGGTAAATCCCGCAATCCGATCATTGTGGAAATTGACGCCGATAATGATAAAAAGGATCTGGATAAACTGGACATCCCCGTGCCTGTGCTGTCCCCGCGCATCCATCGCGAATATAAAAATCTGGAAGATATTCAGGTGGATGCCATGCCCATCATACCCGTCACCTTGAAGCAGTTCAGCAAAAACGAACTGAAAGAAATCGTGTTTACCGATATTGACGGTGAGTTTTCCCATAAAATCGAGTTTACCGACGCTCTGCCTGATTGGCGCAATGTAATCGGATTTTTCACGCAAGCCATTCTCAAGGAAAGCCGCCTGGTAAGCGGATTCAATATTCTTTATCCTAAAGTGGAGCAGTTTATCCACCACAGGTTATTCGGCGAAAGCGTGAACCTTGAAGACGCCAATGTGCTGCGCAATCTTTCCGAAGTGGAGGCAAAACAAACCCTGTATAGTGCTTTCAAAAAGGCAATTGAAGATTTGACCATCAGGGACAAAGGTTCGGCCCAAATCAAAAACTTTATTTCCCTGCGAAAAACCAAACCGCTGGTGGCGGACAATCAACCCTATCTGGTCCCGCAGAAAAGCGTGTTTAATAAAATCATCGGTGACAGCCGGTTTGAACTGGAATTTGCCGCCTTTCTGGAAAACTGTTCGGATATCATTTCATTTGCCAAAATTTACCCTTCATTGGGATTTAAAATCGAATATCAGGGCGAAGACGGCAATATCCATGATTTTTACCCGGATTTCATCATCAAAAAAAGCGAGGAGGAAATTTACATCGCCGAAACCAAAGGCAGGGAAGATTTGGACGATGTGCGCAAAATAAAGCGCCTGCAAGTCTGGTGCAGCGACGTTAATGCCGCGCAGAATGAACGGCGATACATTCCACTGTATGTGAGACAGGAAGTGTGGGAAAAGAATCAAAAGGATTTAAAATCGTTTAGCGACATTATCAAATTGTGTATCTTAAAATGAACAATTTTTACGAAAGTATAAATTTTAGGATCAGGAAAAAATGAATATTGCCTATTCTTTTAATAATATCCCAATACGGCTTACAGATGAACGCTGGCGGCATATTGTCGAGAACCATGAGGATATAGCGGGATATTATGATGCGGTTCTCCAAACCGTGGAGGATGCTGATTATATAATCAAGGGTTATGGCGAGGCGTTAATTGCGTTGCAGAAAATTAAAAGGAACAAATTTTTAGCGGTCGTTTATAAGGAATTCGATGACGATGGATTTATCATTACAGCCTATTTTACCAGTAAATTAAAATTAGAAAGAGAGGAAATTTTATGGAAAAAGAAATGATGAAAGAGGAAACTTTATCAGAAGTTTTCAAAGCGACTCCACATCTTTTAAAATTTCCTGTTACTAAAATGTGGATCGATTACGACAAGGAAGCTGATGTGCTTTATATCAGTTTTGACCGTCCACAGAAAGCAACCGATTCAGAAATGTCCAAAGACGGGATTTTACACCGGTATCGGGGTAAAAAACTGGTTGGAATTACTATCCTTGATGCTTCTAAAAGAAACTAAATTGCACGTTCAGCCACTTTGCGGTAAAAGATTTAACCACAAAGGGCGCAGAGAATTCGCAAAGGACACAGAGAAAAAAAGGAAAAACATGAAACAGCTCAATCTCTCTGAAACCGAAAAGCAGCAAATCATTGATTCCATCAAACAGGGCAAACCCCTGCCCAAGGAATATATTTATAAACTCTACACCGACGACGAGGACGTTTTTCTATTCTGGAACGGTCGCAGCGAAACCGTGACCAATGCCGTGCTGCCCTTTCATTCCATAGAACATATTGACGAACCGCGCAGGGAAGTTGAGCCGCGGCAGGCAACCATGTTTGACACCACAGGCAGACAACTGAAGGGCTGGACAAATAAACTCATCTGGGGCGACAACAAACTGATTCTCTCATCGCTGGTGTATGGCCCCATGCGGGATGAGATTGAAAAACAGGGCGGACTGAAACTGATTTACATTGACCCGCCCTTTGCCGTGGGCGCCGATTTTTCCTATAACATTAGAGTGAACGGCGAGGACGTGACCAAACAGCAGTCCATTATCGAAGAGATCGCCTACCGCGACACCTGGGGACGGGGCATCTCATCCTACCTTTCCATGATGTATGAACGGCTGAAATTGATGCACCAACTTCTGGCCGAGGATGGAAGTATTTATGTGCATTGCGATTGGAGAATGAGTAGTTATTTAAAAAATCTTATTGATGATATTTTTCTATAGAGAATTTTCGAAATGAAATAATTTGGTGTTATAGTGGTGGTGGAATTCCAGAAAAAGAGTTTCCTAAAAAACATGATACTATTTGGTGGTATACAAAATCAGTAAATAACTGGATATTCAACACACAATACAGGCCTTATTCTGAAGGGACTGTCGAGAGAGGAAGAACTGCCGTAAAAGGGGAGAATGCCAAATTGAGAGAAGAAGGCACCCCAATTAATGATTGGTGGACGGATATAAAAAAAATAACAAGCCCTACTGATCCAGAAAAATTATATTATCCTACTCAAAAGTCTGAACAGTTACTTGATCGTATAATTAAAATATCATCTAACGAAGGCGATCTGGTGGCGGATTTCTTCTGCGGCAGCGGCACGACCGCGGCGGTGGCGGAAAAACTGGGCAGAAAATGGATTGCCTGCGATCTGGGTAGGTTTGCCATCCACACCACCCGCAAGCGCATGATCCAGGTGCAGCGGGAACTGAAAAAAGAGGGCAAACCCTACCGCGCCTTTGAGGTTTTAAATCTCGGTAAATACGAACGGCAATTCTTTATGGGATTATACAACGCTGTAGGGGCGATTCATGAATCGCCCCAACGAGAATCGCCCCAACGGGATGCCAAATACGAAAAATACATCAACCTCATTTTAGAGGGCTATTCCGCCCAGCGGATTCAGGGGCACAAATACCTGCACGGCAAAAAGGCGGGGCGCTTTGTGCACGTGGGGCCGCTTTCGGTGCCTGTCACCAAAACGCTGGTGGAAGAGGTGTTCGAGGAATGCCGTAAGAACATGATTACCCAGGTGGATATTCTGGGCTTTGAATTTGAAATGGGGCTGGTGCCTTACTTCAAAGAGGAACTGCGCCAGCAAGGGGTGGACATTCGCCTGCGCTATATTCCCAGGGAAGTCTTTGATAAGCGGGCGGTGGAAAAGGGACAGGTCAAGTTTTACGATGTGGCATACCTGCAGGTCAAGCCGCATATCAAAAGAAAAACCGTAAAAATTGAACTGACCAATTTCACCACCTATTACACCCAGGACGATCTGGAAGAACTGGAGCAGTCGCTGAAAAAAGGTCGTTCTAAAGTGATCATCGAAAACGGACAGATCACCAAACTCACCAAAGACAAGAACGGAATTTTGCAACGGGAAGTGCTCACCAAAAACTGGATTGACTGGATCGACTACTGGTCGGTGGATTTTGATTACGAAAGTAAAAAGGAAGTCATTCAAATAGAAGAAGACGGCAAAATAAAAGAATTCTGGACGGGCAATTATATTTTTGAGAATAACTGGCAATCGTTCCGAACTAAAAAGAATCCAAAGATTGAATTAACAACGGCACCCTATACTTATGAAAAATCGGGGAAATACAAAATAATGGTCAAGGTGGTTGATATTGTTGGTGTGGATACATCGCACATTGTAGAGGTAGAGGTAAAGTGAAAAACGGCATTACCATTGGCTGCACTTGCCGGCGGGGCTGCGCGGTTTTTGGAATTTATAGGTTTCATCATGGTTTCTTCGCTTAAAGAAGTTTTGTGCAAATCCATCCCGCCCACCAGCGACTAACGCAAACCGTTAGGCAAGATAGGGGACGTACATAAAATTATAAATTTCCCTGAAGCAAGGAATAGAAATAGGGTTGCAACATTACCAGCTCTTTCCCTCTTCGGACAGCATAACTCACTCTGGCTGATGCCACATAACATAAAACGCTGCGGGGAAAAAAGCCGGACGTCTGTGAATATCTCAATAACATTCTATCAAGGCGAACCGTCGCACGAGGGAAAAAGTGAAAATCCTGTTTATCCTGTAAATCCTGTCTAAAATTTTGGAGGTTTTGCCTTTCAGCCTGACAACTTATAATTTTATGTACGTCTCCTATCTCCCGACTTGACGCGTATATCTACCTTCCTGCTCGCAGAAAAGACTCTCGATTATCTCATTGAATCTTCAAACAAAAAAATAAATGAAATTGTGGCTGGTATGATATAAAGTAAGGGGCGCCCTTCGGGAGACACGCGGTTAAAACCTTCACAGCATAAGCCTTGCGCTCAGCCATATGCAGTGATAGGATTTTTAGAAATCTGTCATCAAAGGAGAGAAACAAGATGCCAAGCGAAAAAAATCAGGATGTGGTCGACAAACTGCTCAAGGCCGGGATTGGCCTGTTCGCCATGACCGAGGAAAAGGTCAAAAAGTTTGTGGACGAACTCGTGGAAAAGGGAGAGATTTCCGGAACCCGGTCCAAATCCCTCGCCGACGATATTTCCAAGAGATTCGAGAAGGGTCGGCAGGAATGGACCGGCAAGTTCACGAAGGAAATGCGAAAGGTGCTTTCCAGCCTGGATATTCCTTCCCGCTCAGAGGTTGAACTCATCAAGGAAGACCTCCGGGAGATCAAGCATGAGCTAAAGCGGTTAAGGAAACAGGATGCTCCCAAGGATTGACAAGACTTACAAAAATATCCGCCGTTTTCAGCAAATCCTTAGGGTCATCATCAAGTATGGGTTCGGGGGCATCCTCGACCGCCTGAATATCGAGGCCTCCATCGAGCGGGGGAAGCGATTCCTTCGCCTTTCCTCGGAAGAACCAGGGACCGAGGCCCTTACAACCCCCATGCGTGTCCGGATGGCCCTGGAGGAACTGGGCCCTACGTTCATCAAACTGGGGCAAGTCCTGAGCACCCGTCCCGACCTGTTGCCGGCCAGTTACGTCCAGGAATTCCAGCGTCTTCAGGACCAGGTTCCCGGTTTCTCCTTCGAAACGGTGCTCGGAATCCTTTCAGACGAACTTCACCATAAGCCCCTGGAGGTCTTCGGCCAAATCGACCCGGAACCCATTGCCGCCGCCTCTATGTCCCAGGTTCACCATGCCACACTGATAAATGGAGAAGAGGTTATCATCAAGGTCCGCCGCCCCGGTATTGGGAAGATCATCGGGGCAGACATAGACATACTCTATTACCTCGCCCATCAGATTGAACACCACTTTCCCGAATTCGGCATCGCGAACCCTACCGGGGTGGTAAGGGAATTTGAGAAGTCCATCCAGCGAGAAATGGATTTCACCTTCGAGCGCAACAACCTGACCCGTTTTCATGAAGCCTTTGCGGAAGATGCCAATATCCTGATTCCCAAGGTTTACTGGGAACTTTGCTCGAAACGAGTCCTTACAGAACAATTCCTGAAGGGTGTCAAGGTTACTGAGCTTGACACCGAGACCGATCTCCTCAAGGTGGACCGTCTCTTCCTCGCCAGGAAGGGGTGCGAGACAATCCTTCGCCAGATTCTCGACCTTGGGCTTTTTCACGGGGACCCCCATCCAGGAAATGTCCTGATTATGGGCCATGACCGCATCGGATTTCTGGATTTCGGTATTGTGGGAAGGCTCGATCCCCAGACACGGGAGATCATTACTATTCTCCTTTCCACCATCCTCAAGCGGGATCTCGACCGTTTTATTCGGTACCTCCTCGTCATTGGGACACCCTTGGGGCCTTTTGACCGCCGGGGATTCAGAAACGATGCCCTCCTATTCATAGACACCTATTCCGGGCTGGGGAAGCAACACCTGGAAGTGGGGAAAATGCTCGGCCAGTTCCTGGATCTTCTACGGCAATACCGAATACAAATCCCCTCCGACCTGGTCCTTCTCATCAAGGCCATCATTACTATCGAAGGGGTGGGGATGATACTCTACCCAACTTACAACATCATGGAAACGATGGAACCCTTTGTAACGAATCTGGTTAACCGACAGCTTCAGCCTACAGAGGCATTGAGAAGGATCAGTCGCTACGCGGAGGAAACCTTCTTTTTCACCAAACGGGTCCCGAAAGACTTTGGGGAGGCGCTACGCCAAATCCGTGAGAACAAGCTTGAAATCGGGTTCCGCCACAGGGGGCTGGACTCCTTTGCCTCCACCCTGGAGCGGGCCGTCAACCGGCTTGCCCTTGCCATCTTTGCCGGCGCCCTGATTCTGGGTTCGTCGTTTATCATCAAATACCGTATCGGCCCAATGGTCAAAGGAATCAGCATCCCGGGAATAGTTGGCTTTGTCCTTGCCTCTTTACTGGGTCTCTGGGTGACCGTGGGTATCCTGCGATCGAAGAGGCTTTGAATTGGTAAAGCTAAAAGAGAAATCTGCTGATTTTTTAGTGGTTGGCGGCGGTATCTCCGGAATGCAGGCTGCCCTCGACATGGCCGGAATGGGGTTCAGCGTGGTGCTCTCTGAACGGACCCCGTCCATCGGCGGGCACATGGCCCAGCTTGACAAGACCTTCCCGACCAACGATTGCAGCATGTGCATCCTTTCCCCGAAGATGGTGGCCTGCGGGCGAGACCCGCTTATCGACATCCTGACCCTCACCGAGGTTATGGAGGTTATGGGGAAGCCCGGGCATTACACCTCCCTGCTGCGGAGCGCACCAAGAAAGGTGGACCCCCGAAAGTGCCTGGGATGCGGTGCGTGCACGAAGGTCTGTCCTGTTGAACGCCCCGGCACATTCGATCAGGGGCTGACGAAGGTCAAGGCAATCGACCGTCCCTTCCCCCAGGCCTATCCCAACGCCTACGCCATCGATGAAACTGCCTGCATACAGTGTGGTAAGTGTGTGAAGGCCTGCCCTGCCAATGCCATCGACCTGAAGGCGCAGGAAGAATTCATCCGTTTGAAAACTGGCGGGATTGTGTGGGCGGGAGGCTATCAATTAGGAAACATCGACGCCCTCACCCAATACGGCTACCGTCGCTACAAAGATGTCATCACTTCCCTGGAAATGGAGCGCCTGCTCAGCAGTTCCGGTCCCACGGGTGGAAAACTCCTCGTGCCTTCCACGGGCAGGGAACCGAGAAGAATCGCCTTTCTCCAGTGTGTGGGCTCACGAGATGTGCGCTTCGGCCGTCCCTACTGTTCATCCGTCTGCTGCACCTATTCTATAAAGGAAGCGCTCCTCGCGAAGGAGCATTGTAGCCAGCCGGTCGAAACAAGGATCTTTTACATGGATATCCGAACCCAGGGAAAGGGTTTTGAACGCTACTACATGCGCGCCCAGAATGAGGGAGTGGAATTTGTAAGGAGCCGGGTGTCAAGTGTGTCGCAGGATGAAACGGGCCTCGTGCTCACCTACAGCCCTGAAACGGGAGGGGTACGGAAGGAGGTCTTCGACCTCGTGGTCCTCGCCGTCGGTCTCGTCCCCAATTCTACCGGAATCCTTGCATATGAACTCCCCTCCAGGGAACCTAACGGTTTCTTAAGGCAGGAACCGGGGCACATATTCAGGAAACAGGGCTGTTTTCCCATCGGGGCAACAGCTTGTCCACGGGATATCCCGGAATCGGTCATTTCCGCAAGCAGCGCCGCCCTCCAAATATCCCCCCTTGCCAGAGGTCGGAAGCCCAGGGAGGTTCCAGCCCCCCCTCCACGGACGGAACGGGATGTCACAGGCCAGGCCCCACGTATAGGGGTCTTTGTATGCCATTGCGGTACAAATATTGCCTCGGTCGTGGCGGTTAAGGAGGTGAAGAATTACGCAAAGACCCTGCCGAATGTAACCTATGCGGGGGAACTTCTCTACGCCTGCTCGGAAGATAGCCAGAAAACTATTCAGCAGATGGTCGACAAACACGCCCTGAACCGCATCATTGTAGCCTCATGCAGCCCACGAACCCATGCCCCCCTCTTTCAGGAAACCATCCAGCAAAAGGGCCTCAACCCCGCACTCTTCGAGATGGCAAATATCCGGGACCAGTGTTCGTGGGTCCACAGCGATACCCCCGAACTTGCAACTGCCAAGGCGAAGGAACTGGTGGCCATGGCCGTCTCCAAGGTTCGCACCCATCTCCCACTTTTCCCCCAAACCCTGACGGTTACCCACAAGGCCCTTGTGCTGGGCGGGGGCATCGCAGGGATGTCTGCCGCCCTGGGGATTGCCCGGCGGGGTTTCGGAGTCACGCTTGTGGAGCGTTCGGATTCCTTAGGTGGTATGGCAAAAAGGCTGCGGCAGTTCTGGGACGGACGGCCCCTCGACCCATTTCTCTCCTCGATAGAGGCCACCATTTTGGGAAATCCCCTGATCGAGGTAAAAACCGCATCCCATGCCACGGAGGTCAAGGGTTACAAGGGACACTTTGATGTCACCATCCAGGGGGAAAATGGCCAATCAGAAGATACCTTCGGAGCCATCATCCTCGCCACGGGTGCCAGGGAGTGGAAACCTGAAGGTATGTACGGGTACGGGCAGGACGCCCGCATCATCACGCAGATGGAACTTGCAGCCCTCCTTGACAAGGATACGGAAAGGATCAAAAGAGTCAGGCGTGTTGTGATGATTCAATGCGTGGGTTCCAGGACGGAGGAACGTCCATACTGCAGCCGGGTTTGCTGCACACAGGCGATTCAAAATGCACTCACCCTCCATGAGATAGCACCAGAGGCCCAGATCATCATCGCCTATCGCGACATCCGCACCTACGGGCTGCGTGAAGACCTCTACCGAACAGCCAGGGAGAAGGGTATCCTTTTTGTCAGGTACGACCCTGAGCACTCCCCCGTTATCGAGGCCCCTGAAGACCGTGGTATCACGGAACCCGTCCGGGCACTCCTCTTCGATCCCATTCTGGAGGATACCTTCGAGGTCCCTGCAGACCTCATCGTCCTCGCCGCGGCGATGATTCCGAACGAGGAAAACAGCACTCTGGCACAGATGGCCAAGGTATCCTTAGACCCCGACGGGTTTTTCCTTGAGGCCCATGTCAAACTGCGACCTGTGGATTGCGCCATGGAGGGTATCTTCCTCGCGGGAACGTCACAGGGGCCCAGGGACATGGAAGAATCCATTGAACAGGCCTTAGCGGCTGCATCGCGGGCCTGCGGCGTGCTGGCTAAACAGGCGCTTGAAGGTGAACCCTCTATCGCCGTGGTAGAGACGTCCCGCTGTGCCGGGTGCGGTCTGTGCGAGGCCGTGTGCCCCTTCCATGCTATCGAGATTGATGTTAAAGAAAAGGTCTCGGTCGTCAATGCCGCCCTTTGTAAAGGATGCGGTGCGTGTGTGGCGAGCTGCCGTAACGGGGCCATCCACCTGCCAAACACTGACGACATCCAGGTGGTTGAAATGCTCAAGGCTCTTGGATAGGAGGATATTTCGTGACAGATACCGAAAAACAGGTCACCGATGCACAGTGGGAACCTCGTATTGTGGCCTTCCTCTGCCGCTGGTGCAGTTACGCGGGAGCAGACCTGGCAGGGGTTTCACGGCTTTCATATCCCCCCACCACACGGGTCATTCTTGTCCCCTGTTCCAGCAGAATCAGCCCATATCACATCCTCAAGTCCCTAATGGAGGGGGCGGACGGCGTCCTTGTATCTGGATGCCACCCCGGTGATTGCCACTACCTGACGGGGAACCTTCTGGCACGGCGAAAGTTCATCGTGCTCAAACGCCTGTTAGGTTACCTGGGGGTTGAAGACGCGAGGGTGCAGTTTTCGTGGATTTCAGCGAGCGAAGGGGAGGAATTCGCTACCCTCATCCGGGAAATTACGGAGAAGGTAACTACCATCGGGCCATTTCGGGGATTTCTGAAGGGGGTAGACGAAGGCAAATGAGCCTGCCCTATACTCAATATCTCAGCGAAACCATCCAGTCCCTGTTCGAAAAGGAGGGGGTGGATGGATGGATCGCTTATGTAGAGGGAACGGTACCCTTCAGGCCCCATCCGGCAGTCTTTTCCTCCCCCGATGGGGCGGCCAACGTGGTCTTCAACGGTTTCTGTGTCCAAAATTTAGCCAAATACCTTAAGCGGCACCAGGAAAAGCGAATGGGTATCCTCGTAAAAGGGTGTGACCAGCGGGCAATCCGCGTCCTGATTCAGGAACGGCAAATCGAGCGGGACCACCTCTTCCTGGCAGGGATTTCCTGCCCGGGGATGCTCAACCGAACGAAACTGTTAGAGGAATTCCCAGGCTTAAAGGAGGAACAGGTTGCGGAAGAGGGGCAAACCCTTATCGTCCAAACGCCGGAAGGCCCCCGGAGCCTCATGCGCATCGACTATCTCCTCCCTACCTGCAGGGCCTGCCATCACCGCATCCCTGAAGGCGTGGATATTTTGTTAGACCCCCCTCCCTTTGGTGCCCCCAAGGCCGAAGAAACATTCAAAGACCAGGTCGGCCCTATCGGCGAGATTCCACGCGAACAGCGGGAGGCCCTTTTTACAGAGGAACTGTCCCGTTGTATCCTCTGCTACGCCTGCCGGAATGTCTGCCCCCTCTGCTACTGCGAGACATGCTTTACCGATTCCCTTAAGCCCGCCTGGATGACCCACGCACCCGAGCCGGACAACATCTTTTTCTACCATGTAAACCGGATGATGCACATGGCGGGGCGTTGCGTGGCATGCGGGAGCTGCGAATGGGCATGCCCGGAACATATCCAACTCCATCTCCTCTACGGTAAGATTACAGCGGATGTGGCAGAGCTCTTTTCCTACGAGGCTGGCCTCAGTGAAACCGTCCCTCAACCCCTAAGCCACTTCAGTGAAGATGACCCGGATGAACACATCGGATAACCCCCTTAAGATCCTTAAAGGCTCCGACCTCCCGGCTTTCCTTAAAGCCATGTCAGAGCGATACGAGCTCTGGGTTCCCCACATCATGGGTGACGGTGCCCGGTTTCTCCCCTATCATGGCGACAGGCCCATCGATCTGGACCAGACACCCCCGGCTCACTCCGCGAAATCCATTCTCCTGCCCAATCCGGAGGTCCTGTTTCGGTACGGGCGAAACGAAAACGGCAAGATCTCCCTCACCCCACCCCAGGGAGACGGACGGGATCTCGTCGCCTTCGGGATGAGAAGCTGTGACGTCCGCGCCATCGCCGCCCTCGATGCCGTCTTTCTGAACCGTTCCCGCCCGGATGCTTACTATCAGGATCGCAGGGAAAGGCTATGCGTGGTCGGTGTAGGGTGTGTCACGCCGGCAGATACCTGCTTCTGCGACCGCATGGGGGGTGGCAGCTTCGACGAGACGGGAATGGATGTCATGCTCATCCCTCTCGCAGGTGCCTATGCCCTGAAGATCCTGACCGATCGCGGACGATCAATCCTGAAACCCTTTCAATCCCTTTTCGGGGAGGAAACAGAGGCCCTTCAGAAAGAAATGAGGCTCATAATAACCAAGGGGAAATCGCGCAAATCGGGGGCAACCGTCGACTTCGACGCCCTCAAGCAGTCTATTGAAACTGCCCGAAATGACCCTTACTGGGAAACGCTTGCCTCCATCTGCCTGGGATGCGGGATCTGTACCTTTGTCTGTCCGGTCTGCAGTTGTTTTTCCATCACCGATGTAGGCAAACTGCGAGGGGGCCGGCGTATACGCACATGGGACTCCTGCATGTTCCCCACCTTCACAAAGGAGGCATCCGGTCACAACCCCAGGGGAGAAATCGTTCAGCGTGTGAAACAGCGCTTCCTGCACAAGTTTTACTACAGCCTTGAAAACGGCGAACCCCCGGGTTGCGTCGGTTGCGGCCGTTGCGTGGCCCAGTGCCCCACAGCCATCGACATTCGTGGGATTATTAATCACTTCCAGATGGAGGAGCCGTAAGGTGTCACAATCCCTTTTTATCCCCCAGCGTATGGAGATCACAAAGGTAACCGACGAGGTAACCAGTCACGACATCCTCACCTACGACCTTCGCCCCCTTGAAGGAGAGATTCCACACTATCTACCCGGGCAGTTTGCCGAAATCTCCGTGTTCGGTGTGGGGGAGGCCCCCTTCGGGTTTGCCTCATCCCCCCACGAGGGAGGAATAGTCCGCTTCACAATCAAACGGATGGGGGCCCTAACGGAGGAACTCCACCGTCTAAAAGAGGGAGATGTGGTAGGGCTTCGCGGTCCGCTGGGGAATCCCTTCGACCTGCAGAGGTTTTCGGGAAAAGATCTCATCGTCGTGGGAGGTGGATACGCCTTTACCACCCTCCGTTCACTCATCGCCTATCTCCTCGAAGACGGGAACCGCCAAACGGTTGGAAAGATATCCCTCTTTTACGGCGTACGAAACCCCGGGCTCTTTCTCTACAAACCTGAACTTCGCAAATGGCAAGATCGGGAAGATATTTCCCTCTACCTCACGGTCGATGCAGCCGATGAAACCTGGGAAGGGTCCGTTGAAGTCGTCCCGGAACTCGTAAAGAAAACGCCCCTGAATACAAAAAACGCCATAGCGGTGATCTGCGGCCCTCCCCCAATGATCCGCTTTACCCTGCCCGTGCTCGAGTCACTTGGAATTCACGATGAAGATATCTTTATTTCCATGGAAATGAAGATGAAGTGCGGCGTAGGACTGTGCGGGCGGTGCAACATCGGTCCGAAATTCGTTTGTAAGGATGGGCCGATCTTTACCCTAAAGGCCCTGCGGGGGTTAACAAATGCCTACTAACGGGATATTCATCACCTTCGAGGGAATCGAGGGATGCGGCAAAACAACCCAGATGTTGCATCTCAAAAATCGCCTCATGGCCAAGGGAATCAACGTGGTTACCACCCTGGAACCCGGGGAGGGGCCTATCGGCCAGAAGATTCGGGAGCAACTCCTTAACCACCACCCCGAACCTCTCGATCCGGTCGCTGAACTTTTGCTCTACCTTGCCGACAGGGCCCAGCATGTCACCCGATTTATCACACCGGCGCTCCAGGAAGGAAAGGTGGTGCTGTGCGACCGGTATGCAGACTCGACACTCGCTTACCAGGGCTATGGACGTGGAATAAGTTTAGACATAATAAAACAACTGAACAATTTTGCGACTCGCAGGCTTATCCCCGACCTCACTTTTCTCCTCGACTGCCCTCCGGAGGTGGGCCTGAAGCGTATCAAGGGCGGACTTGACCGGATGGAATCCCAGGATCTGACCTTTCACAGGCGTGTCTGGGACGGATACCTCTCCATCGCGAGAGAAGTGCCGGAACGGATCATCATCCTTGATGCCCTTAAGCCAGCTGATGCGGTTGCCGCTGAGATATCCCGGACCCTCATGGCCCGCGGTTTCTTTACGTCAATCTGAGAACGCCCTCATGGAAGACTTTACCCTCATCGGCCAACCTTTAGCCGCCCGGTTGATACGGAAAATGGTGAAATCAGGCCGCCTTGGCGGGAGTTACCTCTTTGCCGGACCCCGAGGGGTGGGCAAGAAAACGGCAGCGATGTTTCTTGCCATGGCCGTCAACTGCAGGGAAGGAGGCTTTCCTCCCTGCGGACGCTGCCCGGCCTGTAAGAAGATCCTCTCACGATCCCATCCTGATGTCTTGACCCTGTCTCCCGAGGAGGGCAAACAGACCATCTCGATCGAGCAGGTGCGAGCCCTCCGGGAAGCTCTCGCCTACGCCCCATACGAGGGTAAACGACGGGTCGTGATCCTCGATCCCGCCGAACGCCTGGGACTCGAGTCGGCCAATGCCCTGCTCCTGACCCTTGAAGCCCCCCCGCCCCATACCCTGTTTGTCCTGGTAACATCCACCATGTATGCCCTTCTTAGAACCATCCGATCACGCTGTCAGATTATCCGCTTCTCACCCCTGTCGAAACAGTCCCTCGTAGAAATAGCACGTCGCAAGGGCGTCTCCCTGATCCCCGATAGCCCCATGCTGGAACTCTGCCAGGGAAGCGCAACACGGCTACTGACCCTCCAGGAACCTAAAATCAAAGGGGAATTCGGTAAGATGGATAACCTCATCACAGCTATTCTCACAGGATCGGGTTCGCCGGGCTTGATTGAAAACCCTAAATGGGCTAAACAAAGGGCTGCTATGGAAATATTTTTAGAACGTGCCCTTTGGCTGACAAGAGATGTCATGGCCTCCCTCGGTAGCAAGACCTGGCGGGGGGTGAGCGATGCCAGCACGATTGAAAGGATCAACAGCAGATTGCGCCAAACCGCAAGAGAACGCCTTCTGGACCTGATGGACACAATCTTTCAATTGATGGAGGATCTGAAATACAATGCGGCACCTGAGTTGATCTTCGATATCCTCAGGTTCGAAATGGAGGAAATCAGTGGTTGAAGTTGTCGGCGTGCGATTCAAGCGCAGCCTTAAGGTCTATGATTTCGATGCCAATCAACTAAATCTCCAGAAAGGGGATTCGGTCATCGTTGAAACGGAACACGGTGTCACCCTGGGGAAGGTGGCGATCCCCCCCCATAAAAAGGAAAAAAGCAGAATCCACAAAGGGCTTAAGAAGGCCCTCCGTAAAGCCACTGAGGAAGACATATACCAGGCGGAGGAAATCCGCAAAAAGGAGCTGGAGGCGAAGTTTTTCTGTGTGGAAAAGGCAAAAGAGCTCAACCTCGCCATGAAGGTGGTCAACGTGGAGTACTTCTTTGACGGGTCCAAGGCCGTTTTCTACTTTACGGCCGACAAGCGCATTGATTTCCGAAAACTCGTGCGTATGCTGGCCTCGAAGTTCAAAACCCGTATTGAAATGCGGCAGATCGGGGCCCGGGACGAGGCAAAGCTCATCGGGGGAATGGGCGCCTGTGGCCGTGAGCTCTGCTGCGCCAAGTTCATGCCCTCATTCGAGTTGGTCTCCATCAAGATGGCAAAGGCCCAGGGGTTGATTTTGAACCCCGAGGAGATCTCTGGGCGCTGCGGCAGGCTCATGTGCTGCCTTGCCTTCGAATTCCCCCTTTACAAGGAAATGGGCAAAAAGCTCCCGAAAATGGGGAAACGGATCAAGACTCCCCTGGGAGAAGGAAGAGTGGTCCGGATAGACATACTGAATGAACGTTTCTGGGTGCATCTTTCAAGCGGGGAAAAGGTAGAGATGACCCCGGAAAACTGGCTGAAAGGATAATCAATGGCAGAGACTTACTACGTAACTACCCCTATCTACTACGTCAACGACTTCCCTCACATCGGCCACGCCTATACTACGGTCGCAGCCGATGTCCTGGCCCGTTATTATCGCTATGCCGGCCGGGACGTCTTCTTTCTGACCGGAACCGACGAACACGGGCAGAAGGTGGAAAAGGCCGCCGAGGCATCGGGAGAAACACCTCTCCAGCTTGCCGACAGGGTCGTGAAACATTTCAAGGACCTTTGGGACAAACTCAATATCAGTAACGATGACTTTATCCGTACCACGCAGGAGCGACACATCAAGGCGGCCACACGGTTTTTTGAAACGGTTCGGGACCATGGAGACATATACCTGGGAATGTATGAAGACTGGTATTGCACTCCATGCGAGTCGTTCTGGACCGAACAACAACTCATAAACGGCAAATGTCCTGATTGCGGGCGGGATGTACATAAACTCAAGGAGGAGAGCTATTTCTTCAAGATGTCAGCTTACCAAAAACCTCTCCTTGCCCATCTTAAGGCAAACCCCACCTTCGTCCGGCCCGAAACCCGCTACAATGAGCTGGTTTCCTTTGTCAAGGGAGGTCTGAAAGACCTCAGTATCAGCCGCACGACCTTCTCATGGGGGGTCCCCGTCCCCGGTAACCCGAAGCATGTCATCTATGTCTGGTTCGACGCCCTGCTGAACTACATATCGGCACTCGGCTATCCGGACGATATGGACCGGTTTGAACATTTCTGGCCTGCAGACGTGCATCTGATCGGCAAGGACATCCTCCGGTTCCACGCCGTCTATTGGCCCACCTTCCTCATGGCAGCGGGGCTCAAACCCCCCAAGCAGGTCTTCGCCCACGGATGGTGGACAATCGAGGGAAAGAAAATGTCAAAGTCCCTGCGAAACGTCGTGGACCCCTATACCCTCGCGGACACCTACGGCGTAGATCAATTTCGATACTTTCTTCTCCGTGAGGTTCCTTTCGGACAGGACGGGGATTTTTCACACCAGGCCATGGTTCACCGGATAAACAGCGACCTCGCCAACGACCTGGGAAACCTTCTGAACCGCAGCGTGGGTATGCTGACAAAATACTTCGGGGGGAAACTCGAGGAACCAACCGACCTAACGGATATGGAAGCCGGCATCCGGGAACTCACAACGGACATCTACCGGGAAATCAATACCGCCTTTGGCGAACTGGCATTTCACCAGGCGCTTAAAGCTATCTGGAAACTTGTCGGCCGCCTGAACAAGTACATCGACGAGACGGCACCATGGACCCTTTACAGGGACCCTCAAAAGCACCCGCGACTGATGACCGTAATGTACACCATCTTCGAGGGAATACGCCACATCTCGCAAATGATCTATCCCTTCCTGCCCGAGAGCGCCCAGAAGATCCGGAGCCAGTTGCTTCTGAAACCTATCGACACCTCCACGTCCAGGCATGAAAAGGATCAGGGATGGGGGCAGATGCCTCTGAATATGGCCATTTCCAGAACCCACCCCCTCTTTCCAAGGATAGTAACAGAAAAATCATGACCCGGACCTATTACGATTCCATCTTCAACCTCATCCAGCAGGTCTGCCGTCAGTACGGAATCACCTTCTACCCCGACCTGGTGAGATTCACCTCGGCCTGGAAAAAGACCGTAGGGCCCTACATCGAACGGAACACAGAAGTCAGGCGCTTCTATAAGGGCATTGCATGGATCCGTACCCCGTCTCCCACTTTGCGTTTTGAGCTCCTTCAAATGAAATCCCAACTGATCGACCGCCTGAACCGGGCCTACGGACACCCCTTAGTCAAGGACATCCGTATAGAAATAGGCAACATCTCTTCAAGGGAGGGGGAACCCGTGGAGGTGGTCGGGGAAGAAAAATCCCAACCGAAAATTACCCTCCCCGAAGAAGAGGCCGCCTGGGTAAAGCAATGTGTGGAGGAAATCGCGGACCCCGATATCCGGCGCCATTCGGAAAAAATCCTTACCCAGTTCCTCTTTAAATCCCTCCATTTTAAAAAACCTAAATAATAGAAAAATGTCTTCCCAGATTTTCTATTTGAAGAACTTTACAAGAGACGAGCTTGCCTACCTTTTGAAACGAATGGGGGAACCACGTTTCCGCGCAGTCCAGCTCTTCAAGTGGATCTACCAGAAAGGGGTTGATGACTTTTCCAGGATGACGGATATCTCTAAACTCTCCCAACTGAAGTTCGATGCCACCTTTTCTACCACATCCGTAACCATTGAAAGGTCGGAAACAGCCAAGGACGGCACCACAAAATATCTCTTTCGTCTATCCGACGGCAGGGCCGTGGAAGGGGTTTTAATCCCCGATTTTCCCAGGTTGACCCTCTGCGTTTCCACGCAGGTGGGGTGCAAGATGGGTTGCGCCTTCTGCAAGACATCCCGGATGGGATGGATTCGTGACCTGCACGCGGGAGAAATCGTGGACCAGGTCTGCCAGGTTCAGACCCATATCAGCCGAAAACACAAAATCACCAATATCGTTTTTATGGGAATGGGTGAACCCCTGGACAATCTAAACAACACCCTGAAGGCCGTCGAAATTCTTGGATACCCGGAGGGATTTCAGTTTTCACACCGGCGGCTCACCGTATCTACCTGTGGGCTGGTTGACAAACTCACTGGACTGGGAAACTGGACTAAACGTTTCCGGCTTGCTATCTCCCTGAATGCGGCAGACAACGAAACAAGAAGCCGGCTGATGCCGGTAAACTTGAAATTCCCCATAGAGGAACTGTTGGCGGCTTGCCGGACGATCAGCCTCAGGAACAGGGAGCGTATTACCTTCGAATACATTCTCCTTAAAGGGGTCAACGACCAAGTAAGCGACGCAAAGGCGCTTGTTGCGCTCCTTTCCCCACTGAAGGCAAAAATCAACCTAATTCCCTTCAATGAGACGGAGGGGCTCCCCTTTGAGCGTCCGGATGAAGCCACGATTCTAAGGTTTCAAAAGGTGTTGCTGGACGCCCACCTGACGGCCATCATACGGGCCAGCCGGGGAGACGAGATCTCCGCAGCCTGTGGTCAGTTGGCTACTGCACCGGCTTCGAATCAACAGGCCCTGTCCCTTTCCCGGAGGGTTTTGGAATGACCCTAACCGTATGAATCCGCTTGGGATCGGCCGCCTCGATTACCAGGGTCAGGTTCTTGTAGGAAATTGACTCCTTGGGCAGTGGCACCTTCCCGGTAAGCTCAAAAATCAGTCCACTCAATGTCTCGAACTCTCCCTTTTCACCAGGGAGCCCAAAATACTCCTGAAAGACCTCTATCTCGACCCCTGCATCAACAAGCACCGAACCATCCTCCTGGGGCTGAAATGGGCTTTGCTCCACTTCATCAAACTCATCCTCGATCTCACCAAATATCTCTTCTATCAGGTCTTCGATTGTAACGATACCAGCCGTACCTCCATACTCATCCACCACAATGGCAATATGGGCGCGCCAGATCTTGAAGTCCTTGAGAAGTTCCTCAAGACGGCGCGTCTCCGGGATGAAATGGGGGGTATGCAGAATGTCCTGTAGAGAAAATTCGGACTCGGGTTTCCCCCAGAACTGGAAGAGATCCTTTACATGGACGATCCCGACTATGTTATCCAGGGTATCGTCGAAAACCGGCACACGTGAGTGTCCCTCCTTGACTACCAGGACAATCCAGTCTGACAGGGAAGTCTCCCTGGGAACAGCCACTACCTCGGTCCTTGGTACCATAACCTCCTTGACCGTCGTCTTCTTAAACTCGAAGACGCCCGTAATCATGTCATGTTCTTCTTCGTTAAGAAGTCCCTCTTTTTCGCCGATATCGATGAGCTCCTGGATATCCTTTTCCGTCACAGAGGAAGGGGGCTCAACAGCACCCTTAAACGTCTTTAGAAATTTCTGAAACCATCCCACGTCTGAATCCCTATTTTGATTTTCTCACAACATAGCTTGATATGGAAACCTTCAAATAAATCTCATTTTTTCAAACAGATATCGCTCATGAACCCTTTTCACAAACTGGTGCAATTCCCCACGGGTTATCCCTGTCCAAAAAGACTATCTTCCCGCGAAAAATTGTCATCTTCACCCTTCCGGCCAACTTTCTTCCAATAAAGGGCGTATTTTTACCTTTGGAAAAGAATTGCCGGGGATCTACCACCCAGGTCTCTTTGGGGTCGAAAACTGTCAGATCGGCCATTCCTCCCTGGCTGATACCGCTCTTCTCGATACCAAGTACTCTGGCCGGCCCGACCGTAAGCCTGGAAAGGATTTCAAGGTCTGTCATGCCTGCCTGGCGCCCCACGGCAAGTGCAAGAGGAAGAGCAGTCTCGAGCCCGGAGATTCCACTGGAGGCGTAATCGAATTCCACCATCTTGGATTGCAAATCGTGGGGGGCGTGGTCCGTGACGATGCAGTCGATGATCCCCTCCTTTAATGCCGATACAAGGGCTTTGCGGTCTTCCTCGTCCCGCAAGGGCGGGTTGACCTTGAAATTTGTATCGTAGCTGGACTTGTAGAGGTCATCGACAGTCAGCGTGAGATGGTGCGGGGTTGCCTCGCACGTAACGGAAATACCCTGGCCCTTGGCCCACCGGACAAGATCGACCGATGTGCGGCAACTGACATGGGCGATGTGAATCGGTGCCCTGAGCCACTGGGCCATCAGGATATCCCGCGCCACAATTATACTCTCGGATACACAGGGAATCCCCCCAAGGCCCATGCGGGTTCCCGCTGTACCTTCGTGGACGGCACCTCCCTTTGAAACGTCAAGGTCCTCGCAATGATCGATCACGGGCAGACTGAACCGACGGGCATACTCAAGCGCCAGCCGCAGGATTTCTGCGTCCCTGACAGGATATCCGTCATCTGATAGGGCTACAATACCTGCCTCTTTCATAAACCCTATCTCGGAAAGTTGTTCTCCATTCAAACCCTTCGTTACCGCCCCGATAGGAAGCACCTCTACAACACCCTCCGCCTTGGCCTTCTCCCGGATATAACGGGTTACAGCGGCAGTATCGTTCACCGGCAGTGTATTGGCCATACAGGCAACCATGGTAAACCCGCCTGCCGCAGCCGCCTGGGTCCCGGTCCGGATGGTCTCCTTGTATTCGTATCCCGGTTCCCTCAAGTGGGTATGGATATCCACGAGGCCAGGGAAGACCCAGAGCCCTGTACAATCGAGCGACTTTTCATCAGGGAAAATGGAGGAAAGCCCGGGGGCGGCCTTCTCGATCCGCCCCCCCGTCACAAGGATATCCAGAAGTTCATCGGTTCCCGATGCCGGATCGAGCACCCTCCCACCCTTAAGAATCATCGTGTTTCCCCCCACAAAGGATATAAAGCAGCGCCATCCTCAGGGCCAGTCCATTTTCCACCTGGTCGAAGATGAGGGAATGGGAGCCATCCGCAACCTCGGGATCCAGCTCTATCCCACGATTTATCGGCCCCGGGTGCATAATGAGGACATCGGGTTTACAATGTTTTAGGCGTCTCTGGTTTAACCCGTACAAACGGGAATACTCCTCGAGAGAAGGGAATAACCCCCGTTCCTGCCGCTCCAATTGAATCCGAAGCATCATCAAGATATCCAGTTCCGGCAGGATCTCATCAAAATCAAAGGCCACACGGACACCCATCGCCTCTATGCCCACGGGGATTAGGGTGGGTGGTCCGCAAACAGTCACTTTAGCACCCATCTTCGTCAGGGAAAGGATGTTGGAGCGTGCTACCCGGCTGTGTTTGATGTCGCCTGCTATCGCGATTGTTTTTCCCCGCACGCTCCCTACATGCTCCTCCATGGTATATAGGTCAAGAAGGGCCTGGGTTGGATGCTCATGGGCCCCATCTCCTGCATTGATCACGGGTGTGTCGATATGTTTTGCCAGGAAGTGTGGCGCGCCGGCAGCACTGTGGCGCAGGATGATGAGATCGGGATGCATAGCCTGGAGGTTTTTTACCGTGTCGAGGAGGGTCTCACCTTTGACCACGCTACTACTCGAAGAGGAAATATTGACGGCATCGGCACTCAGGCGCTTGGCCGCCAGTTCAAAGGAAGTTCTGGTTCGTGTACTGGGCTCGAAAAAAAGATTTACAACGGTCTTACCACGTAACGTGGGGACCTTCTTGATTTCACGTCTTGAAATCTCCTTAAAGGCCTTGGTGGCATTCAGTATGGTCCTTATTTCTTCAACACGTAGCCCTTCAATGCCAAGGAGGTTTTTATGGAAGAAGGTTATATCCATTGCCCAGTCGCTAAAATTATTATAGCACGAAAAAACGATTAGAGAAAGACATTCATAAGTTCACCATGCATGGCACAGATTCTTATATAGAACAATATATTTTGATGGGTTCATATTAAATATACAATACCTGATTACCCGTAAACCCTGCCACCAGTTTTGTATTTCAGCCTTTTCATGATAAAATAATATTATATTAACAAACCTTGATTTGAAGGCTTTAGTTTTTAACAGCCGCTACCATAAGGCGTTTCACAGGAGGGCAAGGTTATCAAACAAATCAAGTATAAGGGAGGCTACAAGTATCAACTTGTGGAAGAATACTCTATCAGTGTCAGCATTATCCCCGATGAGGATATCGAAACAGATTATTTGGCATTGACGGGCAAGGGAAACCTTACCATAAAAAAGGGCTATGCGTGGGACGGTCCTTCAGGCCTCACTATTGACACAGCACAAATTTCATGCGCGGCTCCCTGGTTCATGATGCCCTCTATCAATTGATGCGTAATGGGTTTATCAATAAAGATAAATGGCGGGAAAGTGCGGACAAAGAGTTGAGAAAAATCTGCCTTGAAGATGGAATGTCAAGCATAAGGGCATGGTGGGTCTATAAAGCGGTCCGTCTGTTTGGGGACAGGGCCGCCTCGGAAGAAACCCGTAAAGAGGTTAAAATAGCTCCCCGAACATGACAAACTGGCTATACTGAAGATTTAAAGAGAAGATTAGCTGAACATAAGAAGGATGATAATGACACAGACTGCCTTAGTATGAAGCTTACATTTATGAGGAACAAGCACGAATGAGAGAAAGAAAACTGAAACTTTATGGTAGTGCATGGCGAGGGTTAAAGAAAAGATTAGATTTATGAAGTGCTTAGAGGACTGGACTTCTTTTATCCGCAAAACGGTATGCCTATTCCAGGAAGACCGGTTTCTCATCTGTATGCTCCGGGGCCCATTGACATATGAAGCATATCCCTGTAGCTTTCATAAAAAATGGCAGCATGGATAGAAGGATGGCCAAAAACACGGGAAGAACATCCCATTTTCTGATATCGTTTTCCGACTTTATTATCATCATCGCGGGTCTCAAGCTTGCCAGCGGATTCATTGTTCCCATCCTCCTGGCCGTCTTTTTTGCCATTATCTGCCTTCCCATTTTCCACTTTTTCTGTAAGAAAGGGGTGCC
>Ga0114934_10000477_pt1 | contig 25436 bp, 26 predicted proteins | sample 4SBtaG_2_FD_99695 | JGI IMG/M metagenome (GOLD analysis project Ga0114934, IMG submission 99695) | Deep subsurface microbial communities from Kolumbo volcano to uncover new lineages of life (NeLLi) - 4SBTROV10_white metaG | ecosystem: Environmental > Aquatic > Marine > Volcanic ...
GACGTTAGAGACCAATGAAGTAAAATGAATAGTGCATCAGCACGTATTTTACGTAGGTCCAACGAAGTGGACCATTGGTCTCTAATGTAAAGATATTATTCGTTTCAATGATTTATATCGAACGATAAGCGAAGTTATATTTTTAATTTCAAGAAGGCAATACACTAACCATGTTTCAATTCACAAGTTATTAACTTATTTTTCTTATAAAATGCTAAAAGCTAATTCTAAATCACATAAAACAGTATCATAAAAAAGTGGCTAATGGCTCCAGCCAATAAAAATACGTGCCAAATGACATGGTTATAAGGAATACGATGGATGGCATAAAACAGGATGCCAACCGTATAAAACAATCCTCCCATAATAAACAATAGTACACCATTACTTCCAAGAGCATTTGATAAATTAGAGAAATCAAACACGATTAACCATCCCATTACTAAATATAACAGCGTAGAGAAAATTTCAAAGCGTCCTGTAAAGAATAGTTTTAAGATTATACCAAAACCTGCAATTCCCCAAACTATCCAAAACAAAGGCCAACCCAAACTTTGCTCTAAGGTAATGAGCAAAACAGGAGTGTAGGTACCCGCAATAAGCAAGTAGATACTAATATGATCTACAATTCTAAAGTAATGTTTTCGTCGCTCGGTTCTTGCAGCATGATACAATGTAGATGCTGTAAACAATACAATAATAGAAATGCCATAAACAATAACACTAAACAAGCTCCAAGGTGTTTTATTGGTGCTTAATACAATAAGCAATACCAATCCCGAAATGCCAAGTAAAGCACCCAAGGCATGAGAATACGTATTTAATTGTTCTTCGAGTTTAGTTTGAACGTTCATTGACAACCGTTTTAGAAGGTTTTAACCACTTATCAGTAAGGTCGTAGAAATCTAGGTCTAAAGCCGATTTCTGTCGCTCTAAACGACCACTTTGAAAGTTACGCTGTAAAATATCTTCAATTAAATAATCTTCTTTTTCATTCATTGGATCAAACTTTCGTTTTAAAGACATATCAAACATACTGGCTGTATTATTATACCAAAAGGCACGCCATCCATTTCGCAATTCTTTTACGAGTTGAAACGTGGTAATTCCTGTTTGCCTATGAATAAGTTTTATTAGTATTTGCCCTTCTGTTCGTGTAAACTTCTTTAATTTTTCTGAAAACTCACCTGTAATATACTTTTGAATTTTCTTAGTATACCGTTTTTTATCTCGCCTCTTTTTAAGTTTAGCTAGTCTAGAAGTTAACGAATCTAATCGTTCTGCTGCTAATTTAGCATATGGATATACTTTAACAGTTTTTCGTTTTAAAATTAAATAACGTCTTCGATCTTCCTTACTATCAAATTTTAATTTATTTAGCAACATCACTTCATCTAAATCAATGGATGTTCTGGGTATAGAGTCACCTTTAATTATAATATATTTATAACCTAATGTATCCGTTTCAGTTTCATTGGTTTGGGCAAATAAAATAACAGGAATGCATAAAAGTATAAAGACAATTTTTTTCATTTTAATGTGTTGCATTTATTAAAAATAATGCATGGTTCAAAATTAAGAATTTACATACTTTAAAACCTTAAAATCGTATTAATATTATTAAATTAGTCAAAAAATTATTCTAATGGCAAAACAAAAGATACTTAACAAAAAGTCGATGGACTTTTTAGAAAAATATTTAAACAATGCAGCACCTACAGGTTATGAATGGGATGGTCAAAAAATTTGGATGAATTACCTTAAACCTTATGTAGATGAATTTATTACTGATACTTATGGTACTGCAGTTGGTGTAATAAACCCTAAAGCAAAATACAAAGTGGTTATAGAAGGTCATGCCGATGAAATTTCTTGGTATGTAAATTATATTTCGGATAACGGCCTTATTTATGTGATTAGAAATGGTGGTAGCGACCATCAAATTGCACCTAGTAAAATTGTAAATATTCATACCAAAAAAGGCATTAAAAAAGGTGTTTTTGGCTGGCCAGCTATACATACACGATTAAAATCGAAAGAAGAGCCACCAAAACCAAACAATATTTTTATTGATGTGGGCTGTACTAAAAAAGAAGAAGTTGAAAAGTTAGGCATTCATGTTGGTTGTGTTATTACCTATCCTGATGAGTTTCATATTTTAAATAAAAATAATTTTGTATGTCGTGCACTAGATAATAGAATGGGTGGTTTTATGATTGCTGAAGTAGCTCGTTTGCTTCACGAAAACAAAAATATACTTCCATTTGGACTGTATATTACGAATTCAGTACAAGAAGAAATAGGTTTGCGTGGTGCACAAATGATTACTGAAACTATAAAACCTAATGTCGCGATTGTAACTGATGTAACTCATGATACTACAACACCAATGATAGACAAGAAAAAAGAAGGCCATTGCGAAATGGGTAAAGGTCCTGTTGTGGCATATGCTCCAGCTGTTCAACAAAAATTACGCGATCTAATAACAGATACTGCCGAAACTAAGAAAATTCCGTTTCAACGTGCTGCCTTGTCTAGAGCTACAGGAACCGATACAGATGCTTTTGCTTACAGTAATGGTGGTGTTGCCTCTGCACTTATTTCGTTGCCATTACGCTATATGCACACAACGGTAGAAATGGTACATAAAGACGATGTTGAAAATGTGATTAGAATGATTTATGAAACATTGCTCAATATAAAAGAAGGCGATACCTTTAGTTATTTTGACTAAAATTTGAGAATGTCTAAAACGTGTCATTCTGAACAAGCGTAGCGAAGTGAAGAATCTCTCAAAAATCAAATGATTCTTAATTAAATGGTTGAGATTTTTCGACTACGCTCAAAATGACAATTAAAAATACGTTTTAGACATTCTCTTCTCTTTTTATGGATGAACTATTAGACATACGCGAGGAATTTGGACAACCCACAGGAAAAACAGCTTTAAAATCTGAAGCACACAAAAAAGGGCTCTTTCACGCCACGGTTCATATTTGGTTCTATACAGCAACTGGCGAAGTGTTATTTCAAAAGCGTAGTGCTACTAAAGAAACCTTCCCTAATTATTGGGATGTTTCGGTAGCTGGTCATGTTTTAGCAGGTGAAACAATTGAAGATGCAGCTTTACGTGAAGTTAAAGAAGAAATTGGGATAGCTATCTTGAAAACCGATTTGGTTAAAATTGATGTTCGGAAAAATATTAATCGTCATCCTAATGGTATTATCGATTGCGAATTTCAGAATGTGTTTTTATGTAAGTTAGATGTTGCTTTACATGCACTTAAAAAGCAAGACGAAGAAGTTGATGCTTTGTGTTTACGCTCGTTAGAGGAATTTAAGTATTTCACTGCCCATCGTAATGAAACTTTTAAATTAGTCCCAGCAGATTATTCGTATTATACATTTGTAATCGATAGTATAACTAATGTGCTTTAATTTTAATAATTTCCATGTTTAAATAATTCACCTATGCTTAGCCATCAAAAAGAAAAATTTAGCCTTCCCAAAGATGTTATTTATTTAAATACGTCGTATATGTCACCTTTGCTTAAAGACGTAGAAAACGTTGGCGTTGAAGCCTTACAAAAAAAGAGCAAACCTTTTTCTATTTCTCCAAATGACTTCTTTGAACCCGTAACCGAACTCAAAAAGCTATATGCTACATTAATTGATACCAAAGAATTTAATAGAATCGCTTGCATTCCTTCGGTATCCTACGGAATTGCTAGTGTTACCAATAACATTGCACTAAATTCAGGAGATGAAATACTGGTAGTTGAAGATCAGTTTCCGAGTAATATTTATGGATGGCGTAAACTTGCCGAAAAATATAATGCTACAATAAAGACTATTGTAAAGCCAAAGTCTGGAACACATATAGCGCAACATTGGAATGAAGCTATTTTAAATGCCATAACACCAAAAATTGCAGTTGTTGCCATGTGCCATGTACATTGGGCTGATGGCACCTTATTTGATCTTAAATCTATTCGAAAGAAATCTAAACAGCATAATGCATTACTAATAATTGATGGCACACAGTCCGTTGGTGCCTTTCCTTTTTCAGTAGCAGAGATTCAACCAGATGCATTAATTTGTGCAGCCTACAAATGGTTATTAGGACCTTATTCTTTTGGTCTGGCTTATTTTGGAAGTTATTTTGATAACGGCTCTCCCATTGAGGAATCTTGGTCTAATAGAATAGATAGCGAAAATTTTGCAGGATTAACCAATTATAAAGACGATTACAAAGATGGTGCCAATAGATATTGCATGGGAGAAACTGCAAATTTTGTTTCGGTACCAATGGCTATACAAGCCATAAAACAGCTTATAGCATGGACTCCTGATGCTATACAAGAATATTGCTTCAACATTTCAAAGGATGCTTTAAAAGAATTAGAAACATTGGGTTTTAGTATTGAAGACGAAAATTACAGAAGTCATCATTTAATTGGTATTAAAATTCCAGACTTTATAAACATTGAAACATTAAAAGTGCAATTTGAAGAACATCATATTTACGTGTCTTTTAGAGGTAATTACATAAGAGTGTCTCCGCATCTTTATAATGTAAAGGAAGATTTTACTAGTTTAGTGCACTGCATAAAGTCTATAATTAATTAATATGAATTTATTATTCTTTGCCTTAGCTCCTGTCCTTATTGTTATTATTTACATTTATGTAAAGGACAAATATGAAAAAGAATCCAAGCGTATGCTTGCGTATACCTTTTTACTAGGAGCTGTTGTGAGTATTATAATCACAACCATATTGTATAAGTTTTTTGATTTGTTTTTACCAATCCCTTATGATTATAGTGTATGGCAACAATTTGTAAAAGCATTTTTTATAGTTGCTTTAATTGAAGAATTTAGCAAATATGTAATCGTACGGTATTTCAATCAACCTCGTAAGGGGTTTAACGAACCCTTTGATGGTATTGTATATGCAGTCATGGTTTCCATGGGTTTTGCTGCTTTAGAGAATATAATGTATGTGTTTCAAGGCGGAATGCAAGTCGCTTTACTAAGAGCTTTTACTGCTATTCCAGCACATGCTGTTTTTGCTGTACTAATGGGTTATTTTATGGGAAAAGCAAAATTCTCCAAAAACAAAATGAAATGGAATTTAATAGGTTTGTCTCTGGCAATAGTGTTCCACGGTACTTATGACTTTTTCTTGTTTATTAATTTCATTCCAGGGATTTCAATAGGGGCATTTGTAGCGTTAATACTTGGGGTGATTTTATCTAAAAAAGCAATTAAATCGCATCAAAAGGGTTCGTTTTTTAAGAACTTATAATTCTCTATTTAGGAAATAAACTCTTATCCAATCCTGGAACAATTCTTAAAGCATTTTTGTAATATACTTTTTTAAGGACTTCGTCTGATAAATCCAATCCATACATTGGCCAGAAAGCATGGTATTTCTTGTGGTATGGAAAATATTCATCAGCACTTTCTAACACTCTAAAATAGGTTGGGAATTCTTCGGGTTTCCAACTGTCTTTACCAAACAATATACGGTCTTGATATTTCTCAAAAAATGCTTTGGCGAAACGGGGTTGACGGCCTAATTCGGCAATTATCGCTCCAATACCAACATTCATATTTGGCATTTGGTCAAGCAGATTTCCTAATTGCCCTAAATCGTTTGCTAACCAACTCATATGAGCACTAATAAAGGTGGTATTTGGATGCTTTTTAAATACGTTGTATTGTTCATTCATAATTTGCTCCCAAGGTGCAGGATTGTTGGCATCTCGTTTACGTCTTGGATGTGTCTTTAATTCTAACCAACGCTCATTGTTACCATCAAAATCGTCCCAAAACGGCTTAGGGTCTGCAGCATGTATCAAAACCGGAATTCCTAATTCGCCACACTTTTCCCAAATAGGATCTAAGCGTACATCATCAATAGCTAAACGATTACCATCATTATCTTTATTACGCAATCCTAAACTTTTATATACTTTTAACCCTTTGGCACCATGCTTTACATCTTGCTCCAATTGGGCTACCTTTTCTTGCGTCCAACCCTCTGCTTCAGCACCTTCAAAATTGATATTTGCAAACACTACAAATCGGTTTGGATAATGGTCTGCAATATTTTTTACAGATTGTATTAAATCATTACCTGTACGCCCGCTTAAGTTTACCATAATAGCTTCATTAAGGGTATCCATGGCAGCAATTACAGGCTTTAAGTCTTGTGTTGGCATTCTATATTGATGTCCATGAACATCAATAAATGGGAACTTTGCCTTTTTAATGATCTTTCCTGGAACGACTAATGTTGATGTTGGGTTGTATTCTTCAAAGGACATGTCCTGTGCATTAATTGAAAATGAAAGTAGCAAAGCAATTGAAAACAGAAAGGACTTCATAAATTTTATAGTATAAACATTAATTAGATTATAAATGTAATACTATGCATGTAATAAGCTAAAAATTTAGGAAGTCTTTAACAATGCTTTAAAAAGAAATTCAACTATTTGGTTCGATACCAATGATTTTCAAGAAATGGTGTTTAATTTACCCCATCCATGGCGATTTCAAAAGTTTCTATAAATTCATCATTAGATATTTTAGTTATAACAGACCTTGCAATCCAATCTTTTGGACTATTCTCAATCTCTCTAGAAATAAATACGAATTTATCGCTTACGGAAAGTGTTTTGTTTAATTGGTAAACAATTGTAAATCCTTCTACATGAAACTGACGGAATACAATAATTGATGTAACTGAATTATAACTATATACTCCAAAATCACGATGCACTTCTCCAATTGGTTTTTTCTCAGACTTTGGAAAGGTAGAACGGTTTTTTTCAATGATAAAATTATCGTCTAAATCAAAATTATAAGTTCTAAACCCTATCCCATTACCCGCTACTCCACTTTCTACACCTTGCCATTTCCCGATTAAAAATTCTAAGTCTTTAAACTGTTCTTGACTATGCACTAGAAAAAATGACAGTCCTAACCAACTAGCAATAACTATATTTCTCATAAATTCTATTCATTAATTTTTACGAAAGTAAAATATTTTTTAAAAAGGTAATTAAATTTTTTCAAGCATTAAATTATAATCATATTGCAAATCTTCATGTAATAAAGTAATGATTTTCTTAATCAATCCTATTTGTCTATTATACAGATTAGTAAGTGTTACATTATGTCTAATTGAAGGTTGCATGTTTTTAAGCTCAGAACAAAAATAAAGCAGTAATTCTACTTCGGTTTCTTTTATCTTAGAATATCGAATATAGGTTTTTACACGTCGCAGGATTTTTCTAACACTCTTTTTAATATAATAATAACTATCGGTATTTATCTCGGTAAACTGTAATGCAATTTCTGTTTTTATGCCTTCAATATAGCCTGTTTCATTAGAAGCTTCATACAAAAGATAGGTAAGCAACTCTTTGTTTTCTTTTTTAAATCTCGACAAACGCAAACAGAGTTCCACCAATTCTGATTGGGACAAATGACTAAGTTCTTCTTTGAGTTCCTTTACTGTTGCTGTCTTCATGTAATTTCCTTAATCGTATGGTAATACATCAGGTTCAATATATTGCTTTTTAGCTGCTTCATAATTAAATAAATCCATACTATAATGACCATTTAGCAATGCTTTAAAATTTTTATTTAGGCGAGGAAACTCTAAAATAAAGCTTTTAAAATTATCTGTATTAGATTTCAACATAAAGTGATATACCGTTTTAACTGCAGCTACCGTTACTGTTTTATTATATTTATCTCTAGCACCTACCGATACTACAAAATTTAATAGTTGGCTATTAATATTCGTTATAGCTCTATCAACGCCATACTTTTTAATATGAATCCAAGCCAACCTAATATGTGCTTCGTGACTAAAAAGTTTTGGATTTAAACTACAGTCTTCAAATTGAGTTTCAAAGGCATCATCGCTTAATAGGTAATGATTTTGCATAGTACAAAAATAGCTATTTTGAAATTATCTAATACACCTCAAGCCTTCATATACAACAACACTAACCGCATTGGCAAGATTTAAACTGCGCACTTTGTTACTCAAAATAGGAATCTTATATAATTTAGCAGTATTTGCATCAGTAATTTCCCTTGATAAACCAACAGATTCTTTCCCGAAAATTAAAAACATACCATCTTTATAATCGACAGACCAATAATCTTGCGTTCCATGACTGGAAAAATAGACCATGTTTTTACCTTGATGCTTTGCGTAAAAATCTTCAACACTTTCGTAAATATGAAGTGATATGTGTTTCCAATAATCAAGTCCTGCACGCTTCAATCGTGTATCATCTATTTTAAAACCAAAGGGTTTTACCAAATGTAGTGTTGCTCCTGTTGCCAAACTTAAACGTCCAATATTACCTGTATTCATTGGGATTTCAGGTTCTATAAGCACTATATTATAACCCATCTATTGGAGATTTATTTGTAAAAGTTAGAATTAAGCCAATTCTAAAGCAATTCTCATCATATCATTAAATGATTGCTCGCGGTCCTTTGTACTTGTAGCTTCACCAGTAATAATATTGTCGCTTACAGTAAGTACAGAAAGTGCTTTAACTCCAAAACGTTTGGCTAAGGTGAATAATATTTGTGTTTCCATTTCAACACCTAGAATGCCATGCTTTTGCCATATTTCCCAGCGGTTTGGCGTATCATCGTAAAACGTATTAGTGCTAAAAATAGAGCCTCGATATGTCTTTATATTAAGTCGTTCAGCAACCTGATAAGCTTTCATCAATAAATCAAAATCGGCTGTAGCTGCATAATGCATACCATTAAAATATAATCTATTAGCATCGGAATCGCCTGAAGCACTCATTGCTAACAACACTTGTCCCAAATTTAAATTCTCTTGAATACTCCCACAAGTACCTACTCTAATTAGGTTTTTTACTTTATAGGTGTTTATAAGTTCGTTTACATAAATGGAAGTACTTCCCATACCCATTCCAGTGCCTTGGATGGAGACTCTATTGCCATTGTAATATCCTGTAAAACCTAACATTCCTCTAACATTATTATAACAAACTGCGTCATCAAGCATGGTCTCTGCTACGTGTTTCGCTCGTAATGGATCTCCAGGTAATAATACCGTTTCTGCAATATCTCCAACTTTAGCTTCTAAATGTAAACTACTCATATATATACTTTTTAAATGGAATGAAAATTATTAACTATAAATTAAGCGCCATAAGGAATCCAAATATTTTTAATTTGGCTAGCATGTCTTAGAAAAATTTGCCCTTCTCCCTGAGTTTTATCTGACCAATCTCTATACTTACCATAGTTTACCCAAGTACGTTTCATGTTATCGGCTGATAAAAATTCCATATCCTTACATCCCTTTTTAGAGCCAAAATACCAAATACCATCAACATCATCATGTTTTGCTAACACCTGTGCTAATTCATCTTTTCCTCCAGTGACAATATTAACTGTTCCTGCAGGCACATCAGAGGTTTCTAAAATTTGATAAAAATCGGTAGCTGAAAAAGGTGCCTTTTCTGAAGGTATAACGATTACATTATTACCCATTGTTATGGCTGGAATTACTGTAGAAATAAAACCTAAAAGTGGTGACTCGTCTGGACAAATAACGCCCATAACCCCAATGGCTTCTGGCATTGCCAAAGTTACATTACGGTGTATGGTATGATGTACATGTCCGTCGTATTTATCGGCTAAGGCTGCATAGGTGTAAATTCTTTCGATAGATAAATCGACTTCTAGAACTGCATCCGAATGACTTTGATTCGTCATTTGCACTAGTCTATTAGCAAACTCCTCTTTTCGAATTGCCAAATTTTCAGCTATATAATACAACACTTGCGCTCTGGAATGCCCAGTCATACTTGACCACTCATTATTAGAGTGAGCAGCTTCAACAGCGTTTCTAATGTCTTTTCGGTTACCTTTTGAGACTTCTCCAACATACCTACCATTAGTACCATTAGTATCATTTATAACCACACTGTAACCGCCATCAGGGCGTGTTTGCTTACCACCAATATACATTTTGGTTGTTCTATCTATTTCAGGTAAATGCATACCATTAGATTTTAAATCGGCTTTTTTAGCTGGTTTAACAACTGGACTATCTGAAAAAGAGTCTTCAATTCTAGGCTTCACATATTCCATAAGACCTTCTTTCCCTCCTTCTCTACCAAATCCTGATTCGCGATATCCTCCAAAGCCAGCAGCTGCATCAAATACGTTTGTACAATTAATCCAAGCGACACCTGCTTTTATTTGAGGTGCAATATCTAAAGCTAAATTGATATTTTCTGTCCAAACACTACATGCTAATCCGTATCTTGTATTATTAGCTAATTTAACCGCTTCTTTATGCGTTCTAAAACTCATCGCTACTAAAACAGGGCCAAATATCTCTTCTTGAGCAATAGTTGCTGAAGGTGATACATCAGTAAACATTGTTGGCGGATAAAAATACCCCTCTTTTGGACAAGCCCAGGACGGCTGACACAGCGTACTCCCTTCATCTACACCAAGTTGTACTAAATCTGTAATTACTTTAAGTTGGCTTTTATCTACAATAGCACCAATATCTATACTTTTATCAAGCGCATTACCAATGCGTAAACTCTCCATTCTGGTTCTTATCTTTTTGTATAGCTTTTCGGCTATACTTTCTTGAACCAACAATCTAGAACCTGCACAACATACTTGACCTTGATTAAACCAAATAGCATCTACAATACCTTCTACAACGCTATCTAAATCGGCATCTTCAAACACAATGAATGGTGATTTTCCACCAAGTTCCAGGGAGAGTTTTTTTCCTGTTCCTGCTGTTGCTCTACGTATAATTTTTCCAACTTCGGTAGAACCTGTAAATGCAATTTTATTCACATCTTTATGTTCTACAAGAGTTGCTCCTGTTTTTCCGTGACCAGTAATAATATTTACAACACCATTTGGCAAACCAATTTGTTCACAAATTTCAGCAAATAGTAATGCTGTTAATGAGGTTGATTCGGCTGGTTTTAATACAATAGTATTTCCCATGGCTATAGCTGGAGCAATTTTCCATGCTAACATCATTAATGGAAAATTCCAAGGAATAATTTGTCCAATTACACCTAATTCTTTATAGTCCTTTAATTCAGTGTCTTTTAACTGTGCCCATCCTGCATGATGGTAAAAATGTCTTGCTACTATTGGAATATCTATATCTCTGGTCTCGCGTATGGGTTTTCCATTATCTAAGGATTCCAAAACAGCAAACAAACGCGAATGCTTTTGAATTTGTCTCGCGAGTGCATATAAGTATCGCGCACGTTGATGTGCACCAATGTTAACCCATTCTGGTAATGCTTTTTTAGCTGCTGCTACAGCCTTATTAACATCCGCCTCATTAGCTTCAGATATTTGCGCTAATTTTTCTTTAGTTGACGGGTTAATACTGTTAAAATACTCTTTTGAAGACGGTGCTACCCATTTTCCATTTATGAATAGATTGAATGTTCTTCTATGATTGTCTAGAAATTGAATGGCTTCATCTGCACTTTCTGGTGCAGGACCATAACTCATTGTTTCGTATATTTCTTTAATCTTCATACTCTTACTTTTTATGCCATTGGATGTCTAAATGCTGCTGAATAACGTCCTGTAACAAAATGCTCTAACTGACGTTCTATATCTCCTAATAAGCTACTTGCTCCAAAACGAAATAAATCTGGAGTTAGCCAATTGTTCCCCAATTCTTCTTTTATTAACACCAGCCAGTTTACGGCTTGTTTTGCTTTACTAATGCCACCTGCTGGTTTAAACCCAACTTTGTAACCTGTTAATTCATAATACTCTCTAATGGTTCTAATCATTACAAGACTTACTGGAAGGGTTGCATTTATGGGTTCTTTTCCTGTACTTGTTTTTATAAAATCCGATCCTGCCATCATACTCACCCAACTTGCTTTCGCTACTTTGGTATATGTTGAGATTTCTCCAGTAGCTAAAATAGTTTTCATATGAGCATCACCACAAGCCTTTCTGCAAGCTGCTACTTCTTTATAAAGAGTCTTCCAATCGGATTGAATTATTAAATCCCTACTTACAACAATATCTATTTCTTTAGTTCCAGCTGCAACAGATATTTCTATTTGTTTGATGCGCTCTTTAAGTGGAATATTCCCAGCAGGAAATCCGGTTGATACAGCAGCAACTGGAATAGAACTTCCTTCTAATCCTTTTACAGCTTCTTTAATAAAATTATGATAGACGCAAACCGCTCCTACATGAATGCTTTCATCTTTCATTCCCATGGCTTCTAATATATCCAAACGTACTGGTGATTTTGCTTTAGCACACAATCGTTGTACATTACTTGGCGTATCATCTCCGGACAAAGTGGTTAAATCAATACAACTTATGGCTTTTAACAACCAAGCGGCTTGCCATTGTTTTTTAACGGATCTACGCCCACTTAATGTGGAAGCTCTCCGTTCTACTGCGCTTCTATTGATATTAATTTCTTCAAAAAGACTTGCATCAAAAGGGATTCCATCATTACGTAATAGCTGTTCTGTGGAATTTTTATTTGACTTCATAGTATTCACTTTCATTTTTTGTCTTTATTATTCAGTTTTATATTGATTTTTAAATAACATATTTAAAAAGATATTTACAGTACTGTTTTTAAAATTAATGGTTTCTCAAGAGGCTTCTCTTGACTCATTTGGCAAGCCAAATCCATGAATTCTGTAGCACGTGCAAAGGTAGTATCATTATTAGAATAAAGCATAGCTAAAACCTCATCTTTATTCACATAATCGCCAATTTTCTTTTTTAAGATAATGCCAGCACCATAATCAAGAGCGCTTTCCTTTGTCTCTCTTCCAGCTCCCAATTTTACAGAAGCCAACCCAATATCTAAAGCATTTAAATCGTTTATATAACCTGATTCCTTACTTTTATAAGCATAAGAAAACTTTGCATTTGGTAATAATTCGGTTTGATTAACCATTTTTATATTGCCACCTTGTGCTTCAACAAACTCTACAAATTTATCAAAAGCTTTACCAGATTTAATTAGCTCTTTCAACATATTGACACCTTCATCATAATTTTTTGCGACCTGACCCAGCACTAACATATGGCTGCCTAATTCCAGACAAAGTTCAGTTAAATCCTCTGGTCCATTTCCTTTTAAGGTCTCTATTGCTTCTTGTACTTCTAAAGCGTTACCAACAGCATACCCTAAAGGTTCATTCATAGACGTAATTACGGCAATCACCTTACGATTCATTTTAGAGCCAATACCAATCATAGTTTGTGCCAATTCTTCAGCATCTTTAAGGGTTTTCATAAAAGCACCATGACCTACTTTAATATCAATTACAATCGCATCAGCACCACAAGCGAGCTTTTTGCTCATGATACTTGATGAAATTAATGACATATTATCGACCGTTCCTGTAACATCTCGTAAAGCATACAATTTCTTATCTGCTGGGACCAAATTTGCATTCTGACCACAAACAGCAATATTATGTGCCTTAATTTTATCAATAAATTCTTGCCTAGACATATCCACCGATAGTCCTTTTATAGACTCTAATTTATCCAAGGTCCCACCAGTATGTCCAAGACCTCTTCCCGACATTTTAGCTACAGGAACTCCTGCGGCTGCAACTAAAGGTGCTAATACAAGAGTGGTTTTATCACCTACACCTCCTGTACTGTGCTTATCTACTTTTATGCCTTTGATTTCTGATAAATCGATAAGCTCTCCCGAACGCATCATCACATCAGTAAGATTTGCAGTTTCAGTACTTGTTAATCCTTTAAAATATACAGCCATTAAAAATGCTGAAATCTGATAATCGGGAATATTACCAGAAACAAAACCGTCAATAATGGTTTGATATTCTTCTTTACTTAACGCTTGCCCGTTTCTTTTTTTTATAATTAGTTCTATCATAATGTGTTCGGCGTAATCTATAAATATATTAATTTAATTTTGAATTACTATTTGCATTCAAGCATAATGCAAATATCTTTAACTTTAATTAAAAATAAAATGAAGTAGATTATGAAAAAATGTTAAACTAGATTAATATTTATGGCTCTGAAGTGAGTTGGTTTTTAATTTTGCTTAAAAACTCTTTAGTAATCCCGAGATATGAAGCAATCATATATTGCGGAATACGCTGTTCCATCTTAGGATACTGTTCTTTGAAGTTTAAATATTGCTCTTTGGCTGAAAGACTAAAACTCCATACAATTCTTTTTTGAGCATCCACAAATGCCTTTTCTAAAATTAATCTAAAAAAACGCTCCAACTTTGGTATTCTTTCAAATAATTCTTCCTGATTCGTATACAACAATTGAATTAGCTCGGTGTTTTCAATGCACTGTACATTATAATCTGATGGCGTTTGAGTTACAAAACTTCCAATTTCTGAAGCCCACCAATCTTCAACAGAAAACATTACATTATGCTCTTGTCCTTCGTCATCTACATAAAATGTTCTAGTACATCCTGAAATTATAAAGCCGCTATACTTACATACATCGCCTTGTTGTACAACATATTGTCCTTTTAAATACTTTCTAAGAGAAATTTTAGAAAACAAAATGGTCTCTTCATCTTTGGTAAGTGTTATATATTTATTAATAAAACTTATGAATGTTTGTGCTTTAATATCAATCATTAATTACAAATTAAACAAGAAAGGTTAAATTATGAATTTAATTTTTACTTTCTACATTTCTATATATTATTTTAATATCTGGCAATTCTGTACAATAATAGTGAACCCAAATATACAGATGACTAAACACGGCCACAATAAAAGCGGACTTCGATTGATATAAAAATGAAGGCACATAAATAATTAAAAATGCATAGATGTACATTCCATTATTAGTGTATTTAAAAATACCCTTATTTATAAATTGCAATTTTCTAATCTCTAATTCAAAATGATCTAAACCAGCAGCCCTATCCATTCCAAAATATACTTTTACAGAATAAAAAGCATATACAGCTAATACAGATATAAAGAATAGAATAGTATATTTTAAAATGGGATTGATTTGGAATGTGTCTTTATTGGAATCGGCCAAAAATATAATAAAAACTATGCGTGACACAAAAAGTACAAAAAAGCCAAAAGCATATATTTTAAAAGCATTTTTACCAAAGGTTTTGCTTAATAATTTATAATGCAATTCGAGTCGCCAACAAAATAAAACATAAACTTGATGTACAATAGGGATACCAAGAGCGAGGGTTAACCATACTTTAGTGTCAATATTCCAAAGACTTCCAGTTAAAAATGTTTGGTCTAATTGAATATAATAATACACTCCAATCAGTAATAGCAATAAGACCACTAAATGCCAACCTTGTTTCTCTAATAGTTTCATGATTTATACGTTACCTCTTAATGTTATAGTTATAATTTTTAAATAACACCAATAATTAAAAAACTTTTCCGTAATAATTTAAATCTACAATCTCATTTTTTGTTGTTCTATAATCATTTCTGATGGTGCCTTCTAATTGAAATTTGTTTTTAATGGAAACATTAATACTTCCTTGATTTTTGCTATTTACTCTACAAAGTAATTTTTTAAATTGATAAGTTTGTACAAGATACTCAATAACATAACCTAGTGATTTTGAAATAATACCTTTCCCTTCGTAATTTGAATCAACGAAATACCCAATTTCAGCCTTTGGAACATTCCAATCAATATTTTTTACATCTATTAAACCAATAAACTTATTTTCCGCTTTACTAATTATAACAAAAGGGAAATAACTCTTATCCTTAATCCTTTGTTCAATAACTGAACAATAAGTAATTGTATCTTCAAGGTTTTTTGTTTTTGATACTGTGCCTGCAAAAAAATCTTCCAAGCGGATTCTATTCTTATCGATTAAATTAAAAAATGGGGTACTTTGTCTTGTATCAAAATCTGCAATATAGAATTTATCAAAATGTATATTCATTATTCAAAAAAAGTAAAGGCTAAAACAATATTAATCTAACAGTCGTCTATGGTAATTTATTTGTCCAAGATGATACACCAGATGTGTAGAAAGATGGACTAAAAAAAATTCTGTTGTCATTTTTTTCGTTAAAAACATCGATTGGATACTCTTTACATAAATCATCAACAGTTAAATTAGCAATTGTCTTATTAACCGTAAGCATCACAGCATCAACTTGATTTAATAAATCAACTCTTGGAACATTTTTTAGTGAAAATTCAAGGTCTCGTTGCCTAACATAACCAGTATGTCCAAGTGCTGCTCCTATAAATGCGTTTAGATTGCCAACAAGATGTAAACACAAATTCCCAGCCGAATTAGTGACACCTTTACTGGTTTTCCACAAATTAGCTTCATTCTTATATAACTGAACTTCTGTTTTCAATTTATTTAAATCTCTGTTAAAGAGTTTTATTAAAGTTTTTAATAACATACTAAAGTGGAATTTGATGTATCACAAATTTAAGGATATATTACATAGCATATTGATTATTATTTCACTTATAGGTTATATAATTAACTTACTTTTGCGCAATGCAAAATAAACAATCCTTTGAATTTGAATTTGTAGCCTTAATGGCTTCATTGATGTCCATTGTTGCGTTGTCTATTGATGCATTACTTCCTGCTTTACCAGAAATTGGAGCATCGCTGGGTGTTAACAACCCAAACAATAACCAGATGCTTATTACCATGATCTTTTTAGGGCTTGGTTTTGGGCAGCTTATTTTTGGACCATTATCAGATAGTTTTGGAAGAAAACCCATTGTTTATATAGGCTTTATACTGTTTATTATTACTACTTTTATATGTGTGACTACCCAAAGTTTTGAAATGATGATTTTAGGAAGAGTACTTCAAGGGGTTGGACTATCAGCTCCAAGAACACTGAGTATTGCTATTATAAGGGATTCTTATAGCGGTAATTATATGGCTAAAATTTTATCGTTTGTTGTTATGGTATTTATTCTAGTGCCTGTAATTGCACCAACACTTGGACAATTTTTATTGCACTATTACAATTGGGAATCTATTTTTTACGTGAACCTCATTTTTGGTTTCTTAGTGATGCTTTGGTTTTGGCAACGACAACCTGAAACTTTAATAATAGAAAAACGCATTCGTTTTTCACCACTGGTTTTTATTGATGGTACTAAAGAGTTTTTAAAATACAAAGATGCTATTGCATTTACGCTAATCTCTGGATTTATTACTGGATCGTTTATGGTATATTTAAGCACTTCACAACAAATTTTTCAAGAGCAATATAATATGGCAGATATGTTTCCATACATCTTTGCGAGTTTAGCTATATCTGTAGGTTTGGCAACCTATTTAAACAGTCAATTGGTGTTGCGATTCGGCATGTGGCGTATTGCATATATTGCTATAATTGCTTATGTTATCATTTCTATTTTATATGTAGTACTTTTTTGGTCTGGTAAAAATCCGAGTATTACGGTATTACTTAGCTTCTTTGGCTTACAGTTTTTTGCTATAGGATTTTTATTTGGAAATTTAAGAGCTTTAGCTATGCAACCTTTAGGTCATATTGCAGGTATTGGTGCCGCAATAAATGGATTTATATCTACAGTTATGGCAGTACCTATAGCCAATTATATAGGTGGCTATGTTACTGATTCTGTGTTACCCATATTTATTGGGTTCTCAATTTTTGGAATCTTATCCTTACTCGTGTTTTTAAGATTGAAAGTTTCTAGAACTTAAAACTATGCAATTTGATAAATATTACTCCCATTTAAAAGATTGCCACATCGCTTTGCTCCTCGCAATGACGATTATATTTTTGCTTGATATGTATATAAATTGTAATATCTCCCCTCAGACGCTATAAGTTCGTCATGGGTTCCACTCTCTGCAATTCGTCCAGCTTCAATCACTAATATCTGGTCTGCTTTTTTTATGGTACTTAATCTGTGAGCTATTACTATGGTAGTTCTGTTTTTAACTAATTCGGCTAAACTTTTTTGTATCAAACCTTCACTTTCGGTATCAAGATTAGACGTTGCTTCGTCTAAAATAATAATTTTAGGATCTGCCAAAATCGCTCTAGCAATTGCAATACGTTGGCGTTGACCACCAGATAACTTCACTCCTCTTTCTCCAATTAAAGTATCAAGTCCATCATCAAAACGATCTGTGAATTCATTGACATAAGCAGCATCAACAGCTTTTAGTAATTGTTCTTCGGTTGCATTTGGTCTTGGGAACATAATGTTCTCTTTAATAGTACCTTCAAACAAAAATTCATCTTGTAAAACCACTCCCAAATGTTGTCTGTAGCTACTTAAATTCACTTTAGATAAATCTTGTCCATCAATAGTTATTTTTCCAAATTTAGGATTTAGGAAAGTTGCCGACAAACCTGCAATCGTCGATTTACCAGAACCCGAACTTCCTACCAATGCAATTACTGAACCTGAAGGAACATTAAGATTTATATTATGAAGCACTTCTTTACCTTCATCATACGAAAATGATACATCACTAAAAACTAGGTTACCTTTCAAATTATCTAATTGAATGGTTCGTTGTTCATCATCTTCCTCCGAAGTTTTATTCATTAATTCTTCTGTTCTATCTAATCCTGCTAAAGCTTCAGTAAGTTGGCTTCCTATATTTCCCATTTGAACTATTGGTGCAATCATAAAACCAAGCAGTAATGTGAATGATAAAAAATCTCCAAATGTAAGATCTCCAGTCATAATTTTAAAACCACCAATTCCCATAATACCAACAGAAGCTATTCCTAATAAAAATGTGGAAGAACTCGTCATAAATGCAGTTGCAGTTAAGCTCTTTTTTACGTTTTGAAACAATCTATTTACTCCCTTTTCAAAGACCTTGTTTTCTTGTATTTCGGAGTTAAAAGCTTTTATAACACGAACTCCAGCAAGCGTTTCGGTAAGTCGTCCAGTCACTTCTGCATTAATAACACCTCTTTTTCTAAAAATTGGTCTAATATAACCAAAAGCTTTTAGTGCTATAAATCCAAAAATAGCTACTGGAACTAAAACAAATAAAGTCATGGATGGACTAATATTAATTAATAATACTAATGCTATAACTGCAGTAATTGTTCCTCCTACCATTTGAACCAAACCTGTACCAATAAGGTTACGTACACCTTCAACATCGCTCATTATTCTCGACACTAATGCGCCAGATTTTGTATTATCGAAAAAACTGATAGGCAAAGACAATACTTTTTTCTGCACTTGTGCTCGTAATTCTGAAATTAAAAACTGCGCTTCTACACTTAAAATGCGTGTGAGCAAAAACGACGTTACTGCTTGTATTAAAATAGCAATACCTACAATTAACAAGAGGCTTTTTAGCTGTTCATAATCATTATTTGGAATTACCACGTCTAACAGTTCCTTACTTTTCCATGGCAATACCAAACTAGATAAACGACTTAATACGATTAAAATTAAACCAATAAATACTAAATTACGTCGTGGCCATATAATGGTTTTAAACGCTTTTGCCATCGTAACTTTTGGTTTCTTTTTTTTGGGAGTGTCTTCAGAATTATTTTTAAAATGCTTCATTTTTAAATATAAGATTATTTAGAATTGACTTTTAAAGAATTGTCAATCAATGTGCCACAAGAGATTATTATGACATAATAACATATTAAATTGTAGTTGTCAAAATGTTATTCTAATAACCGTCTGTGATAGTTAATTTGTCCAAGATGATACGATAAATGAGTTAATAAATGAACTAGGAAAAATTCTGTGGTCATTTGTCCTTTAAAGACATTAATTGGGAAATCTTTTTCTAAATCTTTAACTGTTAGCTCATTTAAAACACTTTCAACCATTGCACTTGTAGATTCAATCTTGTTAATTAACTCTTTTCTTGGAACATTTTTAAGTGAAAATTCAAGATCCCTTTGACGAACATATCCAGTTTGCCCAAGTTCTTCTCCAATATATGCGTTAAGATTACCAATAAGATGCAAACATAAATTACCTGCACAATTGGTTACACCTTTATTTAAAAGCCATAAATTAGATTCTTTTTTATATAATTCTATTTCAGTTTTTAATTTATTTAAATCTCTTCTGAATAGTTTTATTAAAGTTTCTAATAGCATCCTTATTTCAATAAACTTGTTGCTTTATCAATTTTATCACTAAACGTCCTTAAGACGTCCGCAAGAATATCTACTTGTTTTTTAACTTCATTAAAATCTCGCTCTTCAATAGCTTCTCTAACACCAGGAAGAGTTTTAACACCATAGCCAGTATAAAATCCTGGTGCATAAATATGATGCCTGTACCAAGGGCGACGTGGTAATCCATGTTCTTTAATAAATGAGCGTTCCATATCCATAAGAATTTTGTTTAAAGCAGCTCTATTTTGACTATTTATTGTATTCTCTTTTAATGCATTTGAAAACGCAGTTGCTTTACTCTTAAGCTCATTCAATTCATTTTCTATAGGAGCAAAATTAAAATAAGGAACCGGTTCTTTACTTTTTGGCGTATTTAAGTTTGCTTTTGGATTGTCTGACAATTTGTAAACACCAGTTGTAATCAGTAGGTTATTTTTATTAGTTTCTATTCGTAACTCATCTGCTAACTTTATTACCTCATCTACATATCCTGATACTATTTTAGTGATATGCTCAAACTCAAAAGGTAAAATTTCTGCATTTGCTAAACGAAGACTTGTTCTTCCTGCAACCTTGGCAAGTGTAACTCCATATTGGAATGTAGGATCTTTAAATCGTTTATAAAGCTCATAAGAATCGTACATAGTATGGTATTCACCACCTGAACTCTCGCCACCAAATCCCATATTAAAGGATGCAATTCCTAAATGTTGAAAAAATGGAGAATAATCTGATCCAGAACCTAAAGCAGATAAATTATAATACGTCCATGATGGTCTTCCTTTTACTTTTTCGATAGCATTACGTCTTTCAAATACTGAAACATTAGTTTGAGGATCTTGAACTTTATGTGTGATTTCATCAAAAAACTTTTCTAGAGTATGTGATCCTCCAGCTCCAAGAAAACCAGCTCCTGTACCATCAGTATTTATATAGGCAACAGCCTTTTGTTTTAATTCTTTTGCATGGGTTTCCACCCATTCTGTCGAGCCAATTAAACCAGGTTCTTCTGCTCCCCAAACACAGTATTTTAAAGTTCTTTTAATTTTTGCTCCCTTATTTACCAATTCACTAACTGCTCTTGCTTCTTCAAGCAAAGTGACTAATCCACTGATAGGATCATTGGCACCATGAACCCATGCATCGTGATGATTTCCACGTAAAACCCATTCGTCTGGATAAGTAGTTCCTTTTAAGGTGGCAATGATATCATAGGCAGGTTTTAAATCCCAATTAAATTCCAACTTTAAATGCACTTTGGCAGGACCAGGACCAATATGATAAGTAATTGGTAAAGCTCCAGCCCAATTGTTTGGTGCAACTGTACCTTTCAAAGCTTTCAATAATGGTAAAGCATCATGATACGAAATTGGTAATACAGGAATTTTTGTTAAAGATTGTGCATCTTTAATATCTATTCTTTTGGCATCATCAGTTGCTCCATAACCAGGAGTCAATGGATCTCCTGGCTGATAAGGCAAATCCATAACTGCACCACGTTGTACACCATATTCATTTTTAAATGGTCCTATTGGATAAACATCACCTCTTGCATAACCATCATCTTTAGGATCAGAATAAATAATACAACCTATGGCTCCTTTTTCAGCAGCAACTTTTGGTTTAATACCTCTCCAAGAACCCAAATATTTGGCAATTACAATTTTGCCTTTTACGTCTATACCACGTCGTTCTAACTCTTCATAATCTTTAGGTAAACCATAATTTACAAACACCAATTCTGAAGTTACGTCTCCATCAATAGAAAAACAGTTATAACCTGGAAGTGCTTCATCAATTTGAGTTGATGATTCATCTCCCTCAACAGGTGGTTCTAGCAAACTTGCCGTGTATTTGGTTGGCGATGTTAATTCTAACAAACGTAATTTAGGCGTAGGAAATAGTATATTAAACTTTTCAATTTTCACATCAAAATCCCAATTTTTAAATTTTGCAGCAATAAAATCCACAACTTTTTTATTGTGTGGAGACCCTACATGATTTGGATGTGCCGACATAAATTTCATCCAATCATCTAAATTGGTGTCTTTGAGTAATTTATCAAAATTAGCTTCAAGTGCCAATTGGTTTTTAGCAGCATCCTCTGAAAACCCCATAACTGGACTTGATTGTGCTAAACTTGAAGTAGTTAATAAAAAAAATGTAAATACTAACACTAAAGTAGACTGTAATAGTTTCATAGTTGATGTTTTTAGTTGGTTATTAAAATAGTAACTGAAGCACTTTTAAATCTAAAAAAAATAAAATCCTTTATCATTTTTTAGTCTTTGAATTATGTTCTTTAATTCTTACATAAATTAATTTAAAACGTCCTTTTGAGTCTTCGCGCCTCTCAATCTCAAATTTATTAGTCGAATTAATAAGTGGAGTTAATTTTTGAAAACCATAGTTTCTCGAATCAAAATTAGGTTGCTTTTTTTGTAGAAGACTTCCAACATCACCAAGAAAAGCCCAACCATCATCATCTGCAATATCTGATATAGTAGCTGATATAAGCCTTATAGTTTTTGGTGTTATTTTATCAAAGTTATCAGTTACTGTTGAAGTTTTCTCTTTTGTTTCCGATTCATTTTGTTTCGCTTGATATTTAAGAATCTCTATATAAATAAATTTATCACAAGCTACAATAAATGGATTAGGAGTTTTCTTTTCACCAATACCAAATACTTGCATACCAGCTTCACGAAGTCGTGTTGCTAAACGTGTAAAATCACTATCACTAGAGACTAAACAAAAGCCATCAACTTTTTCGGAATATAAAATATCCATAGCATCAATAATCATTGCAGAATCAGTAGCATTTTTACCTGTAGTATAACCATACTGCTGTATTGGTGTAATGGCATTTTCCAAAAGTACCGTTTTCCATTTTGAGAGATGTGGCTTTGTCCAATCTCCATAAATGCGCTTAATGGTTGGATTGCCATATTTTGCAACCTCTTCCATCATTTCTTTGACGTAGGCAGATGGAATATTATCACCATCAATTAATACCGCTAGTTTGATATCCATGAATTAAGATCTATTCGCTTTTTTAGCACGTTTAGCTGCCCTTTTTTCTTTTGCTGTTAATAACGGTTCTTTTTTTACTTTTTTTCTTGCGTCCTGTGATTTAGCCATGATTCTTTATGTTTGTTTTAAAGATAATAATTATAAGTGTAAAATAAAAGCAGTAGAGATTGTTAACTTTTGTAACTTATATGAATAATTTTAAAAAGCATTCTCCATAATTTCCTTTACCCATTTTGGATTTAATAAGGTACTATCTCCAAAATTATATAATCAAGTTTCTACGATGAAAAGTTCACAAAATAGAAATAGACAAAAACTTTACTCTATTTTCTTACCAGGAACTTTTTGCCCTCCTTGATGTAGTATTAAACTTTCTATGTCTCCATCATCACCTTTATTAAATGTTATACTAGCTTCTACTACTTTTAAATAAAATTCGTTTTGTGAGGATGGAAAAACTTCAAACTGTGGTTGTCCTGTGGCTTGTAAGAATAATTTTGATTCTTTTCTTGTTATAGTAATAATAAACGTTGGTGCTAATTGGTATTTACCAACATACGTTTCTAAAACTTCGACTGATACATTAATATCTTTAATTATTTCTGCTTCATTAACACCTAAATCTATTAAAATTTTCTTTGCATTATCGTTTGCTGGATTTAACTCTAAAGACTTTTTATAATTAGTAATAGCCAAAGTAGAATCACCTTGCTTTAAATAAGCTTCACCTAAAGAATCGTAAGGGTTAGAAGCTTTTGGATAAACCGCAACATTAAGCTTAAAAATTTCAAGCGCAATATCATTTTTATCTTTTCCTAAAAAGGAATAACCTAAACGATTTAACTCCCCTTCATTAAAATTATACTTATCTAAAGAATCTGCTTTTAATTTTTTATATAGAGCAATTCCAGATTCAATACCGTTAGCTGTTATATCTTCTTCTAAAATATTTACGATTGACAGTTTTGGCATTTCTAATTGACGTGTGTCATCTAATAATTTTAATCCAATGGCATCTACACTTTCGGCAGAATTTGTTAAAACAACCACACCTTTTGTTGTATCTTTTATAAAACCTGCAAATGATCTGTATCCTCCTGTACCTCCATTATGCCAAACAACAGATTTATCTAGAGCATAATGCCAACCCAATCCCATTTCGAAATTTTGTCCTTCATTTTTATAAGCCGATTTATGAGTCATTAACATCGCATCATACAAAGTTGTTTTCTTAATTCCCATATTTGCCTGAAGGTATTTTACCATATCACTTGCTGTTGAACGAATTGCTCCTGCTCCTGCTAAAGATGGTAAATCCCAATTCTCAACTTCACGCCCATTAGAGTGTCCTTTGGCTAAATGATTTTTCATGTTATCGGTAAACACAATTCGTGTATTATTCATTTCAAGTTTGTTCGCAATACGCTCGATCAAAAGCTCTTCATAAGTCTTGTTGTTTTTCAATTCTAAAGCATGTCCTAATATTCCCATTCCGAAATTTGAATACTCAAATGTTTCGCCAACATCTCTTGGTAATTCATAGCCTGAAAGAAAGCTATAAGCTTGTTCGATAGTATAATCTGCATAAGGGTTATTAGGATTAGTAGGACTCATATTATTAGGTAATCTAGGTAATCCTGAAGAATGTGTCGCCAAATCTTTTAAAGTAATAACTCTATTATTTCTGCTTGGAACCTTTACGTTCTTTGGAAGATATTTAGACAGAGGATATAATAATTTCATATTTCCTTTTAACACTTCATCTGCCAACATAATGGTTGTAAATGTTTTTGAAATTGAACCAATTTCAAATACCGAATTTTCATCGACATCTTGTCCATTTTCTAAAGCTGTTTTTCCATAGCTGAAATACTCAACAGAATCGCCATCTATTAAACCAACAACAATGGCAACATTAAGTCCATTATCAACTCGTGCTTTAATATGATCTTTTACTTCTGAAGTAATTTTTGTTTGTTGTGCAGTAACAACAAAACTAAAAATGATAAAACTGAATAAGACGATTATTTTTTTCATAGTCATTTCCTGTGAAAACAGGAATATTATTAATTAAACATTACCCGTTGTGCATTTTAAATAATGCTAATTTTAATATTGTTAATGTTTCTACCAAAAACAAACTTGTTTATGTATTGAATTACTGTTAATGCAGTAATTTTTGATAGTATTCTAGTTTTAAAC
>Ga0114934_10000478_pt1 | contig 25423 bp, 18 predicted proteins | sample 4SBtaG_2_FD_99695 | JGI IMG/M metagenome (GOLD analysis project Ga0114934, IMG submission 99695) | Deep subsurface microbial communities from Kolumbo volcano to uncover new lineages of life (NeLLi) - 4SBTROV10_white metaG | ecosystem: Environmental > Aquatic > Marine > Volcanic ...
CCTGTAGATCCTGTATGTCCGGTTGCGCCTGTTACTCCTTGAGGTCCGGTAGGTCCTGTATGCCCAGTTGCTCCTGTTGCACCTTGAGAACCTGTAGGACCAGTATGACCAGTTGCTCCTGTTGCACCTTGAGAACCTGTAGGTCCAGTATGTCCAGTTGCACCAGTAGGTCCAGTAGGACCAGTAGGTCCAGTAGGTCCAGTAGAACCAGTAGAACCAGTGCCAATATTTAGACCACTAACAACTTCTAAAACTTCAGTTTGAAATGTCCTAGTTATTTTTTTTTTAATGGAGAAGGTATTCATATTATATTTATATTTATATTATAGCAATAGATATAAATATACTTATAAAAAAAATAGTAAATAGATTTAAAAATAATAAATACAAATGTAAAATGAAATCAACAATATGTCTTAATATGATTGTAAAAGACGAAGAGAATGTAATTCGAGAAACTTTAGAGAATTTGTGTAAATATATTAAGTTTGACTATTGGGTTATTTCAGATACGGGTTCTATTGACCGTACAAAAGAAATTATACAAGAATATTTTAAAGACAAAGATATTCCAGGTGAGTTATTTGAAGATAAATGGCAAGATTTTGCATCTAACAGAACTATTGCATTAGAATATGCTTATGATAAAACAGATTACTTATTAATTTTTGATGCGGATGATCGTATTCATGGTAATTTTAATCTACCATCTAGCCTTACTCAAGATAGTTACGATTTAAAAATGGGAATTGGAACATGCTATGTTAGACCTCTCCTCGTTAATAATAGAAAACGATGGAAATTTATGGGTGTATTACATGAATATCTTAAGAATATAGATCCCGTAGAAAGTAAAGGTATGATAAATGGTGATTACTTTATTGAAAGTGGTAAGAAGGGAAATCGTAGTAGTGACCCTAATAAATATAAAAAGGATGCTGAGATACTAGAAAAGGCGTTTGAAATAGAAAAAGATACATACTTAAGATATAGATACGCGTTTTATTGTGCGCAGAGTTATAAAGATTGTGATAATATAGATAAGAGTATTGAATGGTATAAGAAAGTATTATCACAAGATAATTGGATACAAGAGAAATATATATCATGTATGAATATAGGTAATTTATATGAAAAGAAAAAGGATATGGATAATGCTCTAGAATATTGGATTAAGTCATATGAATATGATCCGGAACGTAATGAAGGGGGGAGTCGTGTAATGGAATATTATTATAATAAAGGTCAGCATTTAATGGTAAATGCTCTTTACCATAAATTTAAAGATAGAATTATAATATCTAACTCAGCAAAATTATTCTTGGATACAACTCGAAATTATCTAGTTGAATACTTTAATAGTATATCTGCATACTATGTTAATGATAAAGCGAGTGGATATGAATGTTGTAAAAATATTATACTAACCGCAACGATTAAATTTCAATATTATGAACAGACTGTAAAAAATTTAATATTTTACACAGAGTTTTTAGATAAAGATAAATGTCGTATACCTGTGGTTAGATGTATAGTTAATTACATAAAACTCACAGGTAATAAGGATATATGGAATACATATAAAACTGAAATTCGAGCTACTTTAAAAAAATCTTATAATGAATTAGAAGAGCGCTTTAAAGAAAAAAATATTGATAAAAGTAGTAAATATGCTTCATCGAATAAAATACTTGTTTATACGGGATGGATGACGCATTTATGGAATGAATCACATCTTGGAAAAAAAGCGTTAGGTGGTGCAGAAAAAGCTGTAGCTTATTTAATGCGTGAATTACCTAAAAGCTATGAAATTATTGTAAGTGGTGATGTAGAAGAAGGTATTTTTGATAATGTTACTTATATTCATCAAAATAAATTACAGGGTTTGTTAGATGGGACTGAATTTCATGCAATTATTATTTCTAGGAATATTAGTTTTTTAACAGAATATAATAATCTTAAATGTTTTCAACTAATACTATCACTTCATGATACACATATATTAAATAATGGTAATAACGCAATTCACGTATTGGATATGTATAATGACAATATTGATAAATTCATTACTATGACACCATGGCATAAATCAAATATAATAAATATTTATCCCAGTATAAATCCCGATAAAATAAAAATTATAAATAATGGAATAGATGTATCCCTTTTCAATAATAATTTGAATAATAAAATAAAAAATAAATTTATATGGTCGTCGAGAAGCGAGAGAGGTTTACATATATTATTAAACATATGGAGAGAAATTATTAATAAATTACCTGATGCTACTTTAGATATATGTTCGTATGGCGACTTTCCAAAAGATAATGCAGATAATAATATGATTGAAATAATTAATAAGTTTGATAGTATAACACATCACGGTAAATTAAATTCAATAGAGCTGTACGATTTAATGGCAAAATCCGAATATTGGTTATATACAAATACATTTCCGGAAACAAGCTGTATAACTGCAATGGAAATGTTAATGAGTGAAGTGGTCTGTTTATATTATCCTCTAGCTGGATTAAATGATACAGTAGGTGATTATGGAATACCTGTAAATCAAGGTGAGGAAATAGAAGCATTGGTTCATTTAACAACTGAAAAAAAGGCAATAATGCGAGAGAAAGGAAGAGAATATGCGCTATCTTGTTCTTGGAAAAATAGAGCTGAGGAATGGAGTAACCTTTTGGGAGCTAATTTTCATGTAAAAAACGATAGAATTAAGTATTTACATGAAAATTTTACTTTACCATTAGAGCATATTAATTTCTTAAAAAAACTAGGAAGTGAATTTAAGCCAAATGTTATATATGATATTGGTGCAAATGTATTAAATTGGACAAGAGAAGCAAAAGATATTTGGCCTGAGTCGGAAATTGTATTATTTGATGCAGTTAACTCTTTTGAGGACTATTATTTAAAAAGTAAGAATAAATTTTTTATTGGAGTGCTAAGTGATTGTGATGATAAAAATGTGAAATTTTACCAAAATAGTGAACACCCGGCAGGAAATTCTTATTATAAAGAAATTGGACATAAAAAATCAGAGATTATTTACCCAGAATCAAATTATTCAAATGAAAAAACATCAACATTATCAACTGTAGTAAAAGAATTTGATTTCCCTATGCCTGATTTAATAAAATTTGATGTCCAAGGTGCAGAACTAGATATTATAAAAGGTTCACTTGATATTATAAATCGTGCGAAATATTTAATAGTTGAAATTCAAAATACACAATATAATAGAAACGCTCCTTTATTAAATGAAACAGTTAATTTTTTACAAATGAATGGATGGGAATTACTTACTCAAAAACCTTTTTGTGATAATGGTCCTGATGGGGACTATTGTTTTAAAAAAAAAATAAAAATTGGCGTGTTCAATAGTTTCTCATTTCATTATGAAATGTTTGGGTTTATTTTAAGCTATGCCAAAAACAATTATTACGAAGTTGATATATTTACAAATCAAATCAACGATCTTGGATGGATAGATTTTTATAGAAAGAAATTTAATAATTTTAATATTATTGATTTTAACAAATTTGATGGAAATACACAGAGATATTCATTTTTCTTTGTAGCAACTGATGATGACCCTCTATTTAAAAGTGAATGGATTTCAAATAATGTTATTTGTTTGAATCACTATTATAAAATAAGAAGTCCAAGTTTTAATCATTATTTAAATATTGCTAATTTTAAAGAAAGTTCAATAGACTATACTTATCCATGTTACCCTTTAATGAATTACCAGGATAAGATACAAAATAATTCTGTATGTATTATCGGATGTGGATGTATAGTTAATTTTCATACTATAAATAGGCTTCATTTAAAAGAGAAAATCAAATTATATATATGTTATAGAAGCACCGTTAAAATTAATATTAATGATATAGATAAAAATAAATTTGATATTTCTTTAATAGAAGACGCAGACACAAAACATATGTTTGAAATTCTAAAAAAGGCAACTTATGTATTTATTAATTATAATGATAGTCATGACTATAGCAATGGAATAATTTGCAGTGGTTCTTTACAACTAGCATTATCTACCCTATGCCTACCGATTATGATTAACACCGCAAATCAATATTTAAAAATAAAAAATGCTTTAGAATTTAACATTGATTCTGATGAATCGATTGTTCTGGGTGAAGATATAAACTTTAATTTATTAGAAGAAGAGAGAAGTAATTATATTGATAAATTTGATAAGTATTTAGATAATATCAAACAATCTTACAACTTTGAACACGATGAAATTAACGTTGCATTATTAGATAATATCAAAGGCTATAAATCTATCTATCAGAATTATATGAATCGTGCTAATACTGAAATTATGTTTAGAAAATTAATTACTTATATTTTTCCATATTTTAAAGATAAAAATATTATAGACTTAGGTGCATATATTGGTGATAATTCTATACCATGGGCATTGAAGTCAAGTGGTATTATTTATGCTATAGATCCGTCTAAAGAAAACACTGATTTTATTAATAAAATGTCAAAGCATAATAACGTAGATAATATAATAACAATAACAAAAGCTATTTCGGATAAGTCTGAAGTTATCTATTGTAATGAATTAGAAACTACACACATATCATGTAATAATGTAAATGGAAGACATTCATTTGAAGCTACTAGTTTAGATAATTTAAATCTAGATAATATTGGTTTTATACATTTAGATGTTGAAGGATTTGAATATAAAGTATTAAACGGTTCGACTAATATTATTAATAAATACAACCCTATAATTGTATGGGAAAATCATATTGAAAAGGAAGATTATATGAAAATTATTAATTTTTTTAGTAGTCGTAACTATAATACTTTTTTAATTAATGAACAATTTCCACATTGCTTTCCAGATTGTCGTAACTTTATTTCTCTCCCAGAAAACTCTAATATTAATATAAATAAATTAAATAATAAATTTAAAGACTCTTATAAAGAGTTTACTCCAGATAAAAATAAACCTTTCTTAATTGAGGTCGGTGTTAATAAAAATATTTACAATGATTTTATACGTAAATCAACTCGTAAATCAATATCACTCATGATGTATGGTGACTTCAGAACATACAAAAATAACCTCTGTAATAACTTAAATGAATTACGACCTTTTTTTAGAGGATATAATGTATATGTATTTATTCTCACTGATAAAACAGGGGTAAATAGTAATTACTCTAAAGAAGACGAGAAGGAAATTCTTGGTATATTTAAGGAGTATGGATTCAATATTGGATTTGTAAAGTATACAATTGATTTAGATATTTTAGAAGAAGAGAAGTTTGTAGATAGAATAATTTCCAGTAAGATTAATAAGAATAAGTATTTTCCTAATCAATTTGTACCTAAATTATTATACAGAAAATACAAATTAGCAAGTCTGGTAGATGCTTATTCTAGATGTAATAATATACAATTCGATATATCAATATTAACGAGAGTGTTTGATACTATAATAAAGAAGAATATATCATCTAGAGATATATATTCTAGAATTAAGGATACTGACTTTAGAAATACTATTTACTTCTCTCCTGATACAACCTATATAGGAACAACAGAAGTATTATTACGAGTTCTATATTTTAAAAGTATTTATAACGAAGAGATATGGGATGATAATAAATTTATAGATTTTGCAATGGAAATCGATTCGGTTCTAGTAAGAAATAGGGATACATATGCCCCAGAAATACAATATATCGCAAATATATATTATACTAATACAAACTGTGTAAATATAAGAGTAAATATATATGATCATAAATACACAACATTACATAGAGATGTGATGTATAAAATTATTCTTGACCCACATAGACATACAAATAAAGATATTAATAATCAAACAATATGTTCTTTAACAAGGCGAAATTCTATATCTGTTATAGATTTAAAAGTGGAAACTGTAAAAAGGATTAATAGAAATATAGAACAAGAATTTCTGGATTTTTTAACTAAGTTTGGTTTACAAGATTATAATAAGGGTATAGGAATAGAACATTATCAGCTACTATGTAATATCTCATCGCAGATTGAAGAAGGAATAATAATAGATATAGGAACTCATAATGGAAATTCTTGCGTGTGTCTAGGATATAATGTATATAAAGGTAATAATAATACAAAGATATATACATTTGATATAAAAAATTTATTAGATAATTCCTGTAAATCATTCTTTGACAAGTATGATATAGAGTATTTGTACGATAATATATTCGAAACTCACTTGCTGCAAAAATATAGTTCAATATTATTAAATAGTAGATTAATATTAGTAGATATAGACCCTCATAATGGAATATTGGAATATGAATTCCTTTATTGGCTATATCAAAGAGATTATAAAGGAATTTTACTCTTTGATGATATTAATCTAAGAGAGGGGCACATAGCTAATAATTATGCCCCTACATTACTTAATATGACAGATTTCTGGGATAAAATACCTTATAAATATAAGCTTAATTTAACACACTTAGGTCATTGGTCGGGTACAGGTCTTGTATATTTTAATAAACAACTCAATAATATTATATTAGATAATACCATACCAAAGAGAATATTTCATACTTGGGAAAACAATAATATCAATCCAGAATTCCAAAACATAATCAATAAATGGACTGAAAACAATCCTAATTACGAATATACATTTTATACATCTAAAATGAGAGAAGAATTCATCCTAAATAATTTTGGTAGTAAGATATATAATGTATATAACAAAATAATACCAGGTGCTTATAAGGCAGACTTATGGAGATATTGTATTCTATATAAATACGGTGGATTCTATACTGATATTGATATGTTATGTACAGGACATTTGGATGAGTTGTTAGATAATGATATAGAATTTATAGTTCCAATCGATCTAAATATAAATCCTTTAGAAGGCCAACATAACTTAGCTTGTGGATTTATTGGGTCCATTCCAGGATCTCCTATCTTACTAGGTGCTATAAACAGGATAGTTGATAATGTTGAAAAGAATATTATACCCAACTCAGTTCTAAATTTTTCAGGACCAGGATTGTTAGGACGTTCCGTGAACTGTCATTTAGGATTACCAGAAGATAGTAGTGTAATAGGTAAAGAAGGGGTGTTTAATCGTATTAAGTTCCTAGAATTTACAAGTGATACGGAATATATTCGAGATACTACTAATAATACTACTATAGCACAGAATAAGAACGGTAATAAGGACATACAACGACTATATTCTATAGAATGTAAAAAGCTCAAAGATCATATAGATTGGGTAAGTTGTACACAACCCATTAAAATATAAATTTAATTTAATTTAATCTAATACAGATTAAATTAAAAATACGGTCTTTACAGGATTCGAACTTGTGGCCTTTTTTAATGTAACAACCGAACGCTCTAACCAACTAAACTAAAAGACCTAAGATAATATTATTTATTCGTATATTTAAACTTATTTAACCCTCAACTAATACCGCAAGATTTTTAGCATTACCTACAGAATCAATAGTATTAAGCTCCCATCTCACAAAACGAAATCCATATTTCTCAACATTTTTCTGTATCACTTTAGTCTGAATATCAAACATATTATTAATCATATATTCTCCATTTTTCTTTAGGATTCTCTTAATCTCTGGTGAAAATACAACTTTCTCTGTTAGTGGACAATATACCGCTATAATAACATCAAATGTATTTGACTTTATAGATGATAAATCAGGATAATCAGAGCCTGCTTCTGTATCAACATCAAAGAAATATATATTAGGATTATCATAATTTACATTTAATCTTCTTTGTTTTCGTCCGTGGCATATAAACAATACCTTTTTATCTCCAAATATCATTACATTCTTCTGCGGCTTTGGTAGGGGTAAACCTCGTTTAGATGCAAACTCCTTGATTAAACTCCATGCATATGGATTATGATCAATAAATTCAAGTTTATGTTGATGATCACTAGATAGATATGCATCATACATATCTAATAACGAGTCAAAATTCGGTGGAAATTCCCTTAATACACCATCAATATCTTCGACTTTGGGTTGTTTGTTTGTTTGTTTTTCTTTCTTAGCTTTACCCTTTCGTTTAGAATCACGACAATCCTTGAGTTTAGCATCATATACCAAGCCTAAAGACTTACATCTTTCACGAATTTGCTTGATTGTAGGTTGTTTGGGTTTTTTATCAGATTTAGGTTTTTTGCACTCAGCTACTCTTACTTTTCTAGCCTGCTTTGGCTTAACTTCAGTTTTTACTTCGGATTTACTCTCAGATAATAATTTAACCAACTCGGCTTTCTTGAGTTTACTATATCTCTTAAGACCACGTGATTTAGCGATCTTACGGAGTTCATCTACACGTTTAGTATTATAATCCATTTTATTATTATAATAAATTTATTAAATTTATTATAATAAATGACCGAATCACTCAAGTCATATGACATAAATCGTCTCAAACGAGAATCCTGCTGTTGCGGTGCAACACTCAAACTCCCTTGCTTATGCATGATAAAAGGTGTAAAATGCTCATATAAATATCCTTTTTGTCCCTGTTATAAACTATTCAGAGCACAGCTCCGGAAAACTGTTTGATTGTGTATATATTTCTAGACGAATTTCCTCCCATAATTTTCCCAGTATATTCTGACCTTTATTTTCAGGATCGCCAATACCCCAATAGATATCGGTATGATTATTAAAAATAATCGGTCGTAACATAGATTTTATTAAGGTGTCCTTTACTTCTGGATTTTGCTGAACTTTAAGAGTTAGAAGTCGTTTCATAAGAGCATGATTATATTTTGGCTCTGGATATTTTTTAACCTTATTCTTTATATAGAAAGGAGATGTACATATACTAAGTTGTCGAACATAGTGAGTATCTTCTAGATGGAATTGAGCATAATATGCAGCTTCTAAAGTAATGAATTTAATACCATCAATAACAATAGGATGATAAGAGAAATTACTAAGACCAACAGATTGACCTATTTTAAATGCCCTAAAGAAATAAATTGGTTTAAACATTCTAACAACAAATCCTTTCTGTGATCGAGTCTGTGGAGAACCGATCATTCGCCATTTCTCACGCATTTCTTTTCTTTGATTATGTAAATCATTTGTAAGATCTAATGCGTCCTTCGGATGATAATTATATAGATAACATAATACACATGCTACTACAACACCGGCACGACCATGACCACCTCGGCAATGAATATATACCAGTTTATTATGATGTAAATTTTTGATGATACTAGATAGACGGATAATAAATCGGATAAATAAAATTGTATCAGTAGGAGGACGACAGTCATCAATTGGAAATGATATCATTTCCGATGTATTGAGACAATAAGGAGATAGTTTATCATTTTCTGTGGTGAGATTAATAAAATATTTCACACCAATTCCTTCAAGATACTCAACTTCGGTAGGATCCGGGTAACTACCAAATAATCCTTTATCTGGAATAAAATAACTCATTCTATCCATACTTATAGTGAAATTCTTAATAGATAATTATTTCAATTTTAAATTAAATTTAAGAAAATTTTAATCTCTTTATATAAATTAAAATGAGTTATTCTAAATTTATCGATTTTGGTAGTTCTACCAACAATAATATCAAGAATCCTAATAACCCAAGTAATCCACTCACGTATTGTCTTATGGACACTAGTAGCGTTCAGTTCTTACATGGCTCAACCTCTCGGTTTTATTCTCCTCAATGCTATGAATGTCAGAACTATATGGCACTTCGTTGCTCTGGAAAATATAATGAAGATGAAACTTGGGATAAATATTGCGAATTTTACAGAACTATGAATACAGATACTTATTGGCCCAATCAAGCAGCCGTTGATGAAATTCCTGCTGTCATCGTAGAAATGTGTGGTCGTCTATCACAGGGTGATATTCTACTCAGAAATAGTGTTGAAAGACGCTTTCTTGACTTCCCTAACTGCAAAAAAACATATATCCAATTCGATCCTAACGTTGCCAATTCTCCCTACATTGAAAAAGTAAATGGCTGCAGCTGCAATTACAGCGAAGCTATTGTCCGAATCAATCCCAGTACTATTAATAATGACCGTCTTATGAACAAAGCCATCGAAAACTGCAAAGTCGTCGCTGATGTACTTGCCATCATTTATAAGAAAACCGTATTAGAAGGAAATCTTTCCCTCACCAATACCAAACTCGGCGCTCATTTTGCCAAATACCGTGACTTCTATAACTACGTCCTTAAAATGATCGAACGTGGTAATCCTCTTAAACTATCAATGGGATTTGATACCGAAATTCCCCAACAAATCCAAAACAACTATACCGGATGTGTCGGAAATAAAATTGGATGCAATTCAAACGGATATGTTAAACAAATTAGCGATAAAGTCGTCCCCGCCTTCGAATAAACTAAAAATCTATATTTATTATTTAAACTAGAAAAATAATAAATATAATCATGAGTCTAATTGATACTTATATACAGACTAAAAAGGAAATACGAGGGGAATATGGTGATAAGAGTGTTGTATTATTTCAAGAAGGGAGTTTTTACAATATACATAATACAGAGATTGAATGTAAAGAAGTTGTGGTATTAGCCAAAATAATGGGTATTGTAGTTACTCGAGATAATAATTGTGGTTTTCCAGTGCATACTCTAGATAAATTTCTAATTAGATTATTACATAATAATTATACTGTGGCAATATTTGATCAATTTGATCGAACTGATTCTAAACTAAAAGACCGAAGATTAGTAAAGGTATATAGTCCAAGTACGTATATTTCAGAGGACATTACAAATAACTGGATATGCTGCATCACAGTAAGTAGATATCGGAGTAAAAATACTAATATCGATACAACTTACGTTTATATATCTATAATAGATATATCTACAGGAAAAAATAAGATGATGTGGAATTGTAATACACGTGAAAATGGGAATATTGTAGATAATGAGATTAGACGGATTATACATTCCTATAACCCCTCTGAAATTATTATGGTTGGAGAAGTAAACAACCGATACAGATATGAATTTGGAGATAAGTTAATACACTATTATCAACAACCCCGTAAAGAATATTATAATACAGAATATCAAACTGAATATATGAAAAAGATATTTGGAGAAAAGAAATACAATAAGTTGCAACGTGAACACTTCTTAGATATAGATATCATCGGAAACTATATCACCCTACTTGATTTTGTATATCGCCACGATCATAACATCATCTCTAGAATTGATACACCTGATATCGATAACACCGATTCCGGATATATGTATATGAATGAAGATTGTATATTTCAACTCAATCTAGTAACCAAAGGAAATAACCGATTCAGTAGTCTATTTGATGTAATCAACAATTGCTCTACTAAAATGGGCGAACGATTACTAAAAGAACGAATTCTCAAGCCGATAACAAGCATAGAAATTCTTAATTCTAGATATGATATGGTAGAAAATGTATGGGATAGGATAGATGAATATAGAGGTATATTGAGAAATATTTTAGATATCGAGAAAAAGTATAGGAAAATGTGTATGGGATATATGCAAATCAAGGAATTTGTGGCATTATACAATAGTTTTAAATATATCGATAATTTATTCAGTTTAGATGATGGTGATTGTAAGTATGATGAGTTTTTAGCAGATTTTATGAATGTATTTGATAAGGATGGTATTAGAGAAGGTTATTCTGAGAAGATTGATGGATACAGAACCAATATACGGGATATAGAGAAGATACTTAATACCATCAGTGAATATCTTCTAGATCTGGGTGCAGGTCGAACTAATGTTAATGTGAATATTACAGATTCGGGGGTATATATTACAACGACTAAACGATTTTGGAAATCGATTGATACTGATTGTAAATGCAAGGGTTTAGTGTATAGAGGTAAAATGTTAAACTTATCCTTTACTGATTTTCGTATAGAAACATTAAAGAATACAGTTAAGATTACGTGTGATTTGATGGATAAACTAGGAAATAATCTTAATATAAATCAGAGAAATCTAGATAAAACTATTACTATAGAATTCAATAATAAAATTAGAGAATATATTACAACTTACTCTAAAATGTGGAAACGGGTAATTTACCGAGTATCTGAGATAGATGTTGCCGTAAATACAGCATATACATCTAAACGTTATGGATATACAAGACCTGTTATCGTAGATAAGGAAAAATCGTATATAGATATCCAAGAGATTCGTCATCCTATTATTGAGAGAATACGGGATGATGTCGAGTATATTACAAATGATATAACTCTAAAGGATAAGAGAGGAATGATTTTATTTGGGATGAATTGGTCGGGGAAGTCGAGTTTATTAAGATCAATTGGATGTAATTTAGTATTGGCTCAAATGGGATTTTTTACGAGTTCTAAGCGATTTGAATACTCTCCCTATCATAATTGTGTTACAAAGATATCAACAACTGATAACTTATTTCAAGGAAATTCTACATTTGTGACTGAGATGATTGAACTAAATAATATTCTTAATCGAGCAAGTATGAAGAGTATGATTTTATCTGATGAATTAACAGCGGGAACGGAGACATCATCATCTGTAGGGATTGTAATGAGTACCATAAAGAGGTTGATAGAATCGGAATCGACATTTATATTTACAACGCATTTACATGAGATTATGAAGTTTCCACAGAATGATTATGATCGTATACAAATATGTCATATCGAGATAAAATTAGTTGATAGAGATATTGAATTTATAAGAAAGATACGTGAAGGAAGTGGTAATGAATTATATGGTATCGAAATAGCAAGAACATTGGGATTAAATTCTGAGTTTATACGAGATGCAAATCATTTTAGGGATTTGTATCTTAATGTGAATGAGGAGTTTCTAGTAAATAAAAGAAGTCGATACAATAAGAAGGTCATTGTAGATCATTGTGTTCTTTGTGGAGAACAAAGGAATCTACATACGCATCACATTCAGGAACAACATCTTGCGAATGATGATAATTTGATAGGTATGACACCCAAGAATATACGTCATAATCTAATGGTATTGTGTGAGAAATGTCATATTAAAATACATTCTAATTAGCGCTGTTAATCATTTTTCTATTTCTAATATAGAAAACAAAACCACCAACAACTACAATAACAGAGATTAATAATACTATGACTGATGCGATCATCCATGCTTTATCATCTGAAATCATAATATTATTTACCATTGAATTGTATTGAATAATCGCTAAAACAGCAAGAGAAATCATAACAATACTAAATATAACACCTAGGCATAAGGATATCAGACTAAATAGTCTAGGATTTACATTGATAACAAGAGAATTGCGTGATATTAAATATAACATAACAAGTATAACAAATAGTAGAATAGCAAACGTCATAAGCAACCATGACCAGTTTACACCCATATAACTCGTCATTACATTATCTATTTCTCCCATTCTATTCTCACTTTTAGGGTCAAATTTCTGTGGTGTTTTAGAGATGGTGTAGTATGAGGATGCTGCTACTACCCCAAGTAGGAATATACAAAATGCGATAATTGAACTAGAGAAATATGATATATTACCTGTGTATCCGTAATATCCACCGATAAAGGCTAATGATAATACAATAACAGCGGCCATAGTAATACCATATACAAGAATAGTTTCTTTATCGGCACGTTGAGATACGAATACAGCTGATATTACAACGCCTGTAATCATAAGTAAAGTAAGCAAAATTGATATGATCCTTTTTTTATCCATTTTCATTTATATTATAAATGAAAATTAAAAAATAAGATATACTTACATTCTACGAACATGAATCATTGTCGGTTGACTGGAATCATTGTCGGGTGGACAGGAATCATTGTCGGGTGGACAGGAATCATTGTCGGGTTGACAGGCCTCATTGTCGGGTGGACAGGAATCATTGTCGGGTGGACAGGAATCATTGTCGGGTGGACAGGCCTCATTGTCGGTCTAGGAGTCACCGTGTTAATCGGGATTGGTCTGATAACATAACCAGCACAATCTCTAGACTGGAAAGAATCGCATTTCTGAGAAAAGGCAGGGTAAGCATTACCAATGGTGAAGTGTCCGTTTCCCATATTTCCAGGAGATACATTGTGTGTAAGTGCATCAACACCAAGAGGAAGATTGTAATGGGGGACAGTCTCAACATTCATTTTAGGGATTTGACTTGCAGGAAGAGGACCAGCAACCATACCAGGCATATTTGTATTCATATTTTTAAGGGTGCTGTAATTTCCCGCTGAAGAGTTGGCTCCAACATGGGAATATTCATTCATTTGATAAGACATTTTTATATATAGAAAAATAAAAATTATTATTTGTTTTAATTAAATTATGTTGATAAAGATTACAAATATACCAATTATAATTTTTATAGGAATATGTGTCATCATAGTATTATCTTTATCCGTTATCCTTGATATTGATAACAAGCCCAACTTTATAAATTACCAACCCATACCTAAGAAAATACCCAAAAACGTCCCTCCTTATATCGGCAGTACCCGTTCTCTTCAAAGTTGTAATTCCCAATATGCTAAATGTTCTGGAGAAAACGTATGTGTACAGGTTTCTGGTACGGATAATATTATATATAATGGAGAACGAGTTCCTTCTGGAAAATGGTGTTTACCCCCTGGTAGAAAATTCTGTGGTAGTTACACTGGTCGTTCCGTATATACCAATGATGGATGGGAATGTCAATGTCTATATCCTGATCTTTATAATAGCGGAGATAAGGGTGATAAAGGATGTATGAATCCTTATGCTTGTCGAGATACTACACTTAATAGCGAACAAAGCGGAAATCGTCTTGTTAATCGCTTTCCTATAAAACTAGAAATACCTAAAGATGATTGTAAATGTGATGATTCGAATGAATTCTGTGATAAAGTATATGATACCGTAAACAATGTATGTGTATACAAACCAGGCACTGTATCTTGGGATCCTACTGATAAGAACAGTTTAGGATTGGTTATTGCCAAAACACCCTATGATAAAGTAAGTGATGCCGATTATATTATTAAGAGTAATGATGCCAAGAATGATGATCCTGTATGGGGTTGTGGTTGTAATCAAGGAAAAATAAGATGTGGAACACAGCAAGCTGATGATCTCGCTCGTGAAATACCTGAAATAGGAAAATTATGTAAAGATAAACAAGGAAAATATATACCATTAGACGATTTAGAATATCAGTATGTGAATTACCCAAACGATCCATATCGTTGTCACGCAGAACCCTGTACTATTACACATACTCTAAACGATAATCAGGTTCCACGGTTTAACGAATTCACTTCTATGTGTGAATGTGAAGACGAATCCACCAAAGATCAATCATCACAAGACTATGTATATAGCAATATTACAGGAACATGTTTATCTACAAATAACTATGATTGTCTAGATGATACAATAGGTGGTAGCACAACTGATGTTGCTATTCTAAACAATACGTGTGCATGTAAAAAAACAGCTAAGAAGTGTAAAACGTACATCGGAACACCCAAACCAAACTCAGGCACAAATGCAGTGTGTATAAATAAAGAAGGGGAATGTTCTATGCCATTGAAGGACGATAAGACAATTTGGTGTGATAGACGTAAAGGGGAGGAATTACAATATCAAACAGAAAATCCTATGGATTCATATCTACAATTTTGTAATTCTGATGTCTATTATCGAGGACATAATTATCCCAATTGTGAAGATATAAATTCTAGTATGGATAATCCAACAGGAAGTGTATGTGCTTTTCCTTGCGATCCCAATCCGTGTGGTGTATATAATTTCAAGACATCTACAGGTAAAATGCCATTGTGTACAAGTCATAGTGATAGTGATAATACCAGTAATGGTAATCAGAGCTATAGTCATTTATGCAATTGCAATCCTTAAATTATTTATAAAATAAAATACAAATAATAAATGTTTTTACTTATCTACTTATTATTTGTAATCACGTATGCATTATCATCATACGTGTGTTTTATCATTGATATGACCTATTCCAAAACTCGAATTGATGGTATGCAAGCAAACAAATTGTTGATACTATATCAAAAATATCTACCGTGTGTCGCATTCAATGTTATCGTATTACCTATACCATCCATCTACCTTGTATCTAGTACATTTCCGATAATATCTAGAAGTCTGACTATATATAATTTTTTAACTGAGATGATATTAACCTATTTCTTAGCTGATTTTCTGTTTTATATATTACATCGTATACTACATATACAATCTTTCTATAAACATATACACTATATACATCATCGTGTAAGAAATCCTATAGGGATGGCGGCGTTATATGCTCATCCCCTAGAAATATATATGGGTAATATATTTCCACTTTTTTTGCCAGCATATCTCATTATGACAAATACATTTACATTCTGCGTGTGGATGTTCGCGATTATAGTTGAAACAGTAATAACATCGCATTCTAGTTATCAAAACATGTCGGAATTTCACGATAATCACCATAAATTATATAGATATAACTATGGATTAGATATATTTATGGATAGATTATTTGGAACGAGAATATAGATTTTAACTTATAAAATAATATTTATATATAATAAATTAAATATGTATTCAAGTTTTAGTAAATTATGTACAGATAATAATGAAATCTTAAGTGCTTCTAAGTTTTTACAGCCCAATAGTAGCATTTACTATAATTTTAAACAACCTGTAATACTTACTCCTGGATTACCCGATAATGTAAATAATGAATTAAGTGTCAGAGATATTATTCATGCCGTTCAACGCCCTACAGATATAAAAACGTTTGATCCAACCGCTGACGAAATTCGTGAAAACTATCCGGTAAATTGTGAACTATGTAGACGTGGAAAAGATATTGGAACCGCTTGGTATGGTCCCTCTGATATCCAAATCAATCGTGATATCCAACAAAATCCCAAAATATGCAATGCTAATCAACATGAAAGTGTTGGTCATTTTCAAAAATCACAGACTAAATTTCTACCCGGAGTTGGCGGTGAAATCCGAGAAAACTTTCATCAAAACTTAAACAATGCAAAACAATTATTATCAAGTAAAAGCGCTTGGGGTCCCAGATGTTGGGAACTTCTCCACGCAATTACCTTTAGTTATCCTCAAAAACCTAGTCAAGCGACACAGCGTGCTGCGTTAAACTTTTTTAATAGTTTACCTCTATTACTTCCATGTATTGAATGTGGAGAACATTGTAAGCAAAAGATAAAGGAAAATCCACCGGATGTTAGAAGTCGTGATACTCTAAGTCGTTGGTGTGTAAATTTACATAATGAAGTAAATAAAATGCTTAGAAAGTCAGCTATGTCTTACGATACAGCAAAGGGTATATATAACAACAAAAATTCTTGCTCTAATCATTAATTTTGAATTATATCATCTAAATTATGATAATATAATATACACTATGAAGCGCAAATTAACACCACGAGAAATTAAGGATATTATATCGGATGTAAAACCCCCTGGTCATATCCCCGAAGATATACGAAAAAGCATTATCAATCACCTCCATAGAGATTTAACTAATCAACTAGAAAAGATTGAAGTCTATCCTAAATTAATCCCTAAACTTAAGAAGAAGATAACTTCTCAATACTATAATACACTTGTTAATCCGGGTGAGAATGTAGGAATACTAACAGCGCAGAATATTGGAGAAAAACAGACGCAGAGTACACTTAATTCATTTCACAAGGCTGGATTGACTGCTAAGACGGTAATAATGGGAGTTCCTAGAATATCTGAGTTATTGAATGCGACGAAGGATCCAAAGATGGTATCATATGATATTTACTTGAATGATGGGAATTCGAGTATATCAGAGTTGAGGGAGACGATAGGGCATTCGTTTGTAGAATATCATTTTTCTGATATAGTTAAGAAGTTTAATATTGTTGAGAAAAATAAGGAGGAGATATGGTATAAGCCATATTTGGTATTACACAATAAGAAAAATGATTTTGCAAACTCGTTGTGTTTAGAATGTGAGATAAATTTAGAAGTGATTTTTAAATATAAGATAACCTTAAATTATATAGTAGAACGATTAGAGAGTGAATATGATGATATTGTATGTATATGTAGTGCGTTATCGATGGGGAGAATTGATATATTTATTGATATCAATAGTATTTTTCTAGATAAAACAGATGAACAGTTTATAGATCCTAAAAATAAGAATATTGTGTATGTAGAAGATGTAGTAATTCCAGCATTACAAAATATTAGAATATGTGGTATACCCAATCTAAAAGAGATATATTTTAAGAGGGATGAGCAAGATCGAGAACAATGGGCTATTGAAACGGAAGGGGGAGGGTTTAAAGAGATATTGTCACATCCGCTTGTAAATAGTTCAAGAGTGTTGTCGAATAATATGTGGGATATTTACAATATACTAGGTATAGAAGCGGTGAGGGAGTTTTTAATTGATGAGTTTATGAATGTGATTTCGAGTGATGGGAGTTTTATTAATAAACGACACGTGAATTTATTGGTAGATATTATGGTATTTTCAGGAACAATATTGTCTATTTCTCGGTATGGAATGAAGCGGGATCAATGTGGACCACTTGCCAAGGCATCATTTGAAGAATGTCTAGATAATTTTTTGAAGGCAGGATTGTATGGAGATGTGGAGAATATAAAGGGAGTAAGTGGGAGTATTATGTGTGGAAAACGATCTATTACGGGGACAGGGATATGTGAGTTAGTTCCAGATATAGGAATGTTTCCTGGTTTGTAAATGATTTAAATTATCTATTCTTAATAAAAAATTAATAAATAGATAATTTATAAATGAAGAACGACAAAGTATTTCATACTCTGGTTAAATTATTAGAAGAAAACTTAAAAGAGGAGTCAGCAGTTGTATTTGATATTGATGGAACTATTATCGAAGATAAATATTATAGTCCATCTAATATCAAACAACTCGTATTGCCTATATATTTATTTTATAAGTATTGCATGGAAAAGAATATTCCGATATTTATTATTACAGCCCGACCTCCAGATAATGGGAATGATCTTGCTACGATTCGGATGTTAGATAAGATGGATTTAGATATGAATCGCATCTACTTTTGCCGACGCGGAATAGATCCGATGATTTCTAAACTTGATTGTAGAAATGATATCCGTTTATTAGGATATCATCTAACACTCACTATTGGTGATAATCTATGTGATATTGATAGCCAAGAAGGTGTTGGAATATTAGTCAAAAAGATTGATAATGATAATGTTGACATTAAAATAATGCTGTAAAATTCCAATTAAGCGTCTCAAACAAATCACGACAAATATCATCATGAAAACTCTTCCTATCTACTGTTTTAAGTATATTGAAATCATCCCGTTTACAGGAGAATTTATGACGACGTAACAGTTGGTAGAGAACATATTGCGTATTAATAAAGCTTTTGCGTTCAATACCTTGTTTTTTATATTTTTTATCGTATAAAGCAGTTAGTTTATCGAAATCATCTAAAATTTGTTGTTCGATATCGGATATATCTGGGAGAGGTTTTCCTGTTAACTTATTATAAATTAATAAGTAATTTTCATAATGTTTTGCATGACCAGTTTCTTTAAGAAACATATGAACATGTTGTTTTGTGATATTAAAGAAACGATCTTTGCCTTGTTTAGAGGTATCAATAAGGCCATGTAGTAGAAATTGTTCTTCTAAATTTTGATAAACTATATTGGGGATGGTGACATTTTGTTTGCCTTGGTATTGGTTGATACAATCGCGAAAATGAATTTTCTTGTCGTATATGTATTTAGCGGTCATATTAACACGAGTGACGTCTTTATAGGATGAAAGGTTTTCGTTGAGAGGAATTGTATTACCACAATCGAGACAAATCAATTCGTTTTCGAGTGTTTCGAATGATTTGCGATTATTGCAGTTATCGCAGAGGGTCTTTGTATTGGTTTGATTTTTTGTGTTGTATTTTATTTCATTTTTGTAGCGTTTTGCGATATCTATAAATTCGTTAACTAAACGGTCGATATCATTGCAGGGTTTGATTTGTCGGCCCATAAAGCTGATTTCAATGGGTTTGTTAAGGATTTTTCGGTATTTTTCGAGGATTGGGGTTGTTTCGAGAAGATAGAAGTTTTTGGATTGTTGAGTTTTTATGTCTTGGATGAGGGATTTGAGAGATTCCCAATGATCAGATATACGTTTTCTTACACGATACGAGATATTTTTGGAAAGTAAGACTTCATATTCTTCGAGTTTATGTTCGTATCTTTCGAGATTGTTTTCGTGAGTATTAAACATTTGGATAATATCGTTGTTAATAGAAATTATATCGCTATTATTTGTCATTATATTATCTATTTTGATTTAGTATTTAAATAAATACTAAATCGTTTAAGTATTTTTTAGTTATTTTTTTAATGAATATTTTTTTTCTTGTTAATAATTAAAAATGTCTCTTCAAAATTCAAATCTTACATCTGGATTTATTGATTTAGCTACCTATGATGAACTCGAGAAGTACATGTATGGTGGTGCTGATGCTACCGCGTATTTCGTCCGCGAAACCCGCAAATCCACATGGTTTACCCAAGTTCCCGTTGTTCTCTCACGTGCGAGTGGTCAACCCGCCTTCAACCAGAACTGGTCTGTCAGCATCTCACGTGCTGGTGATTACCTTCTAAACACATGGCTCCGCGTCAATCTCCCCGCTGTCACTAGCACCGGTCTCAGTGCCACCAACCAGAGTATCTCATACACACCTAACCTTATGCACAATCTTGTCCAGGAATGCTCAATCACATTCAACGACCTTGTTGCAGCACGTTTTGATACCCCTCATCTTGATTTCTGGTCTGCTTTCACCACACCCGCTGGCAAACAGAACGGTTATGATAACATGATCGGTAACACTGCCAATCTTGTTAATGCTGCCCAAAATCTCCCAGCGACAACACTCAATCTTCCTCTTCCCTTCTTCTACGCTCGTGATAGTGGAGTTGCTCTTCCCACAGCGGCTCTTCCCTACAACGAGATGCGAATTAACTTCCAGTTCCGTGACTACACTGAACTTATTACTCTATGGACAACTGACGGTACTGCCGGTAATGTCATCACTGCATGCGTGGCGGTTTCTGCCTCCAACTTAACTGCAGTTCCTGCTCTCGCTGATGTCCAGGTATGGGCTACATACGCGATTGTATCCAACGATGAACGTAAACGTATGGCTTGTGCCCCACGTGATATCCTCATCGAACAGGTGCAGACTGCCCCCATCCAGACATTCTCAAGCACTGTAAACCAGGCTCCTCAACAGTTTGATATTCGATTTTCTCATGCGATCAAGGTTCTCTTCTTTGCTGTCCGCAACATTAGCTGCCCTTCATATCGATCTAACTACCTTGCTGGTTCACCGTCATCAATGGCGAATGCCAATAATGGTGCCCTTACAATTGCCAACAATCTTGATCCTATTCAGAGTACATCTCTCATTTATGAGAACACTCAGCGTCTCTCCAACATGGGTTCAGACTACTATTCACTTGTTGATGCATGGTACACTGCCCCGGTTATTCCACAGGATACTGGTTATCATATGTACTCATACTCTCTTGACTTCATCTGCCTTGACCCGCTTGGTTCCACTAACTACGGTAAACTCACCAACGTGAGCATTGCTCCATCTGCGTCTACTGCGATTGTTACAACACAGACATACGAATTCATCGTCACAGCGGTCAACAACAACATCATCCGTATCAGCGGTGGTGCTCTTGGATTCCCTGTCCTCTAAATTATTTACCCTTCAAAATTTATATTTTATATGTATTGTATTACCAAAAATATAAATTCTATACCCTTATAAAATTAACATAATATAACTAACTATGCCAATAATAATTTTAAAGCCTTTAATCCAGGTAATGGTATATTAATATGACCATCTGGAACATCTCTTTCACTTGGATTAATTCTAATTAATTTTGCATATTCGTTATTATCCGTATTCAACCTAATTAGATGTTCATTTATTAATATTTCAGACATTTCTCTAACAGTTGGTACAATAGTTCCCGCACCAATCTCTATAACAACTAATCGTTTCTTTTTTGTAGCGATATTCATATACCATTTACTAAAATATTTATCAACTTTATCAAATCGAGATGTATTAAAATAATCACCATCTTCAAAGAAACATACATTAGGTCTGGCATACCTACCATCTACTTTGGACACAGGGATTGTAGATTTAACACATTTATAGGTATCTTTATTATATTGAATATTCTTTATTTCATCTATATCTATCTTCCATACAGGTCCATCCTTGGATAGACTTTGTAAATAATCTAAACTACCATGATATTCAATAATTCTATCTTCAGAAAAGTTAGATCTTTTCCACATACAATCTACATTGCTTGTAAAAATAAAGTAGTCTAGATTCTTCTTATCTATAAATTCTCGTAATAATTCATAACCCTTATGTGGTTTAGCATTTAAAAATTCTTGCATATGCTTAGAATACCATCCCCATGAATATTCGGCATTCTCTAAAAATGCTTTAGGATGAGATAAGTCATAATAACTATATTTTTTATCATTTAATTGGGCAATTATACCTGTATTAGACCGATAATCTGGTAATCCCGAATCTACCGACATACCTGCACCAGATGTAATAAATATCGCATCTGCTTTGTTTAAATAATCTCTGGCAATTTCAATAACGTTATCCATTTTATTCTTATTAAATATATTGCTTTATATGTATTGTATTACCAAAAATATAAATTCTATACCCCTACTTAAAAAATAACTAAATTACATTTAAATGTGTGGAATATATTGTCGTTATAGTCGTTGCGAAAGTAATAACAACGATTCTGAAAACTATAATCATATCCAACATCGCGGTCCAGATAATACTAAAATTGCACCTATATCAGATCATCTCTTTGTATTCCATCGACTTGCTATTTGCGGTCTAGATGAATCCAGCAATCAACCCATTATCCACAATAATTCCCTTCTTATCTGCAATGGAGAAATCTACAATCACGCACAACTACAAAAAAATGAAGATATCGTATGTAAGACTAATAGCGACTGCGAAATTATCATTCATCTATACCTTAAATACGGTATCCGTAAAACTTTAAAATTGATTGATGGTGTTTTTGCCCTTGTTATTTATGATATAGATGCTGATAATCTAATTATCGCCAGAGATCCCATTGGTATTCGTTCCTTGTTTTTTACTCAAAATCGATATAATATTACTATTTCTAGTGAAGCAAAAGGGTTAGATAATGAAGTAAATGCCTATCAATTTCCTCCTGGATTTTATATGGAAAAGGGAATTTTATATAGATATTACGAACATAATTATACCCTACACGATGATTCGTATGATATGATGTTATATAATATAAGGAGTTTATTAGAACGTTCTGTTAAGAAACGTATGATGTCAGATCGACCGATTGCTTGTTTATTGTCTGGTGGATTAGATAGCACATTAATCACAGCACTTGTTAAAAGATACTCAAATAATAAGTTAGAAACCTATAGTATAGGTATGGAAGGAAGTACTGATTTAAAGTATGCTAAAATTGCTTCTGATTACCTACATACATCTCATCATGAAATTATTGTAACTGAAGAAAATTTTTTAAAAGCAATTGAATCTACTATTTATCAGATAGAGAGTTTTTGCACAACTACTGTAAGAGCATCTGTTGGTAACTATCTTGTATCCAAATACATTCGAGATAATAGTGATAATCGAGTTATATTTTGTGGTGATTTATCTGATGAACTATTTGGTAGTTATCGAGGATTTCAAAATGCGAGTTCTCAATATACATTTATGACTGAAAATGTTAAGATGTTAGAAGATGTCAATTATTTTGATATTTTACGTTCAGATAAAACGATTAGTGGTGCGAGTTTAGAGGCGCGAGTTCCTTTTGCGGATATAGATTTTGTTAAGTATGTTATGAGTATTCCTCCAGAACATAAGATGTTTACTAACGAGAGGATGGAGAAATATATTTTACGAGATGCATTCCGAGATGTTCTACCACCAGAATTACTATGGAGACGAAAAGAAGCATTTAGTGATGGGGTTAGTGATGTATCTAGAAGTTGGTTTCAGATTATAAGAGAATTTGTAGATAAAAAGATAAGTGATGATGAGTTTGAGGAAAAGTGTAAAAACTATATGTATCTTAAGCCATATGATAAAGAATCGTTATACTATAGAGAAATATTTGATAAATACTATCCGGGGAAAGCACATATGATACCATATTTTTGGAGACATCCGTTTTCTGATAACCAAGATCCATCCGCAAGATTACTAGATAATTATTAATTTAAGATTAGGAATAATAACTAATAAAATGGATGCATTCCCTTCTGAACTTATACCGAGTAGAATTGAGGAATTTAATAAATTTAATATGACTAGAATAACTGGACTACTAAGAGAAGAAATATACATATTTATCTTAGGGAATACTACCAGTTATTTTGATATTGGTGGATTTTTTAAACGATATTCAGATGAGGAGAAGGGTGATATAATTTCAATTATAGTAGATGAGCTTAAAGAATTAGGATGGGTATTGGCACTTATATTTGGAGATACTGGATTGATTATTACAAATGACCTAGAACGTTCAATGTGGCGAAATTCTGTAGATATAAAAATATTATAAATTTTTATTATATTATATAATAAAAATGCCTAAAAGTGTAATTCGAAGAAAACCTAAGAAGAGTCCTAGAAAAAGTGTAAAGAAGAGTTCCAGACGAGTTGTTAGAAAAAGTCCAACTAAGAAGAGTTCCAGACGAGTTGTTAGAAAAAGTCCAACTAAGAAGTCCAGACGAGTTGTTAGAAAAAGTCCCGTTCGTGGTTGGAGTAAACTAGCTCCAAAAACACGTAGCGATCGTAAACGTGTCTACAAATCTTGCGGTAAAAAATGCTTTCTTAAACCCAATCGTAAATCTCCAGGTAAAAGCAAATTTCCAATCTGTAGAAAGGGTGGCAAAAACTGTAAAGAGAACTGTAAAGGTCTTCTTGCAGCATTAATTCGTGCACGTCAATACCGAAAACGAGTTCCATCCTACAATCGTGTAGCAAAATCCGCCAAAAGCAAAGCCCAGAAAAAGGGTTGTAAATGGGCAAAATCCAAATCTAAAAAGAATGGAAATGAGTAAATAAAAAGAATGGAAATAAGTAAATAAAAAGAATGGAAATGAGTAAA
>Ga0114934_10000481_pt1 | contig 25373 bp, 61 predicted proteins | sample 4SBtaG_2_FD_99695 | JGI IMG/M metagenome (GOLD analysis project Ga0114934, IMG submission 99695) | Deep subsurface microbial communities from Kolumbo volcano to uncover new lineages of life (NeLLi) - 4SBTROV10_white metaG | ecosystem: Environmental > Aquatic > Marine > Volcanic ...
ATAACCACACTAACAATAAGCGTTTCAAAAGAGAAAAACGTTACGTATATATTTGTGAGTGTACAGAATGTAAAAGTCCAATGTTATTGGATGAAGTGGATTTTTATTTGTTACACAATAAAGTATAATTTTTGGATTTTCCCACCACAAACCGTTATATAAGTGAACTAAAAAATAAATATTTAAAAATTAAAATCAAATTATTATGTCAAACAACAAAGAATTAAAAGAAGGTCAAGAAATAACAATAAATGTTCCATTCACATATACAATAGGAGAAGAGGGATATAATAGTGGAAAAGTTTTAAACACTATTGAGGACTGTATGGATGAAGTTAGAGCTGAAATTGCAAATGGGGTTCTTAATAATGGAGAAGTATTTATGCAAGTAGCTGAATAATACTGTAAAGTCAATATGAGTATAGGTAGTGCGATGAAAAACAGAGATAACCCTTTCGGATGGCTAACAACTGTAATAATCTGCAAAAGATGGTTCGCCAAGTGAAGCACTACTTTTTTTATTTTTTCAACTCTTTTTGTTTTTTGTTTTTTTCTAAACTCTCCCTAATTGGTATACGATATAAGGAAAATGTGAGGAATAAAAATTAGTTATTCTTTTTTGGATTATCCCACCCCAAACCGTTATATAAGTGAACCAAAACAAAGACAATGGAACAAGAATGTGAGGAACGAACTATGCACTATACAAATTGTTGTAGTGCATTAATTTAAGAACTAAAAAAAGAAACAATTTAATTATGAAGAATTTAGAGATAAGAAACGGATTTAACAATAGACACATAGACGGACTGCCGACTAAAAAAGTAAATATGAAAGTAGTTACAAATGATGTTGATGGGGAGCATATAATGTTATGTGAATGGGAGCCATTTAATAGAGCAAACTATTCTGAAAATAATATGCCTGCTGATGGATATTTAGGTACTGTAAAAGTTATTGAAGAACAATTTAATGGTATTGGATTCCATGCTTGGGAACAGAATAATAGTGAGTTTGTTTATTACTCAGTTGTTAATTAATACTAACTACTATATAGAAAGAAGTTAACTTAACTAATTGATTGTGAAAACAAAGCACGATGAAATTTTAAAGATTCATTTTGAAAAGCTAAACAAATAACAATTACTTTTGGATTTTCCCACCCCAAACCGTTATATAAATAAACCAAAAGACAGTGTGTAAATTAATAAAAAGTAAAAGTGATTAAATCCTATTAAAAGACAAAAAAATAAAGATTGAATTATTAACATAACTGCTTATAAATTATATAATTTGTTATATGTTGGGCAGTTTAAAAAACAACAAAATTATGAAATTAGTAATTAGAGGAGCGCATTATTATGATAGAGAAAGTAAAACAATTTTAATACCCCATTTTACAGGAGAATTTACTATTGTAGATTGTACTAGATTTGAAAAAATGGAGGATTTAAAAGATAAATACGATGATACATATATTGACCAAGTAAAAAACGACCCTATCGAGTTTGAAGGGGAACAATATTATAATGCTGAATATTCACCACAAACAATTGGAGATTGGGAATTATTAAGCGACTTATCAGATTTAGAATACTTAGAACAAAATTACGATTGGTAGCCTTGACATAATGGTTTGGCTAAGATTAGTAGTTTAAAAAAATGAACTAATTAATTAAACACTAAGTATTATAAAACTATTAATTTTAGTAGTTGTTATAATGCGTTAATTATAAAATAATGAAAATCAACAGAACACAATATGAAGTTAAAATAGAAAAATTTTGGATAGTAATATCTAGCTTGGGTTTTTCTTACTTCAAAGGAGAAAAAAGGATTATAAAGTTAAAATAATTATTTGAAACATTTTTGGATTTTCCCACACCAAACCGTTATATAGTTGAACTAAAACATTAGAAACTATGAGAATAATTGAAATAAAAGTTTATGAAATAGCTGAACATCCAAATAAAGATAAATGTTTTGAATGGATAAGAAACAATTGGCATAACCTTAACGAACACAGCGTTAATGAAATTATAAATAGTATTGAGGTTTTGAGCAAAAAAATAGGCGGAACATTTGATTATAGTATTAGTGCCGTACCTGATAGAGGAGAACATATTACATTTAAAGATTATAGTCATGAGGACTTGTGCAGATTATCTGCCGAGGACTGTCCTTTAACTGGTGTGTGTTGGGATATAGATTTAATTCAAGGACTTAGAGAAGGTAATACAAAAAAAGTTTTAGATTTATTACATAAAGATACTGAATACAAATACTCAAATGAAGGTCTTTTGGAAATGTGTGAAGCAAATGAATATGAGTTTGATGAAAATGGTAAATGTGTATAATTTTTTTTGGATTTTCCCACAACAAACCGTTATATAATTAAATTAAAACAAAGATTATGTATCAAATAGGAGATAAATTAAAAGTATCAAGTGAAAATGATAATGAAAACTATGATGATTTTAGAGATAAAATATTAATAGTTGAAAAAATAGCTACAAGTGAAAAAGATAATTTTTTATATGATTCTTCAATGAACGGAATGCAGTTAATGGATTTTAGCACAGAAGAAGGGAATGAAGTACCATTTTCACTTTATGAGTACGAAGTTGAAACAGCTTAATTATATAGTTTTTGGATTTTCCCACAACAAACCGTTATATAATTAAATTAAAACAAAGGCAATTATGAACTCACAAGAAATTTACAAATTAGCAGATAAGATTACAGAACAACAAGTAATGAATGTTATTCGTGTTTGGAATAATACAAATGAAATTGAAAAGATAAAACTTTACAACTCTTTAGTAAGATTAGGAGATTCAAAGCAATTGGCTTGTGCAACTGTAATATTAAAAAAACCAATTAGTAAAGAAATTGAAGATGATTATAGATTTGCTTATGAAAATTAATAAAATGGAACGAGTTTAGTAGAATTTACAAAAAATAATATTTGTTTTTGGATTATCCCACAACAAACCGTTATATAGACATACCGCATTCCAGGGAAACTTGAAAAAGGGCAAAAGGCAATAATCTTTTGGGTGTTTCGATACATCACTTGCGGCAAAAAGAATTTGGCACGAAGCCGAAAAAGTGGAATATTCCACGCAAAACCAAAACTAATTAATTTTTATGAAAAAAGTTTTTGGATTAATATCGTTAATTGCGATATTGTTTATAGGTGTTACTGTAGAAACAGTTTCAGCTAATTTCAACAAGAGTGATGTAGAACACGTCATTCCTTTAGCTTTAGAGAACGTAACAGAAGTTGTTACACCAACACCATTTGTTGGAAGTTCTGAGTTTTTTAACGTAGCATATTTGTATGTGAATAAGGTTAGTGAGGACGTATTGTCGGCTGCCGTGAACACGGTTAATTCAAATATTATAAATTTAAAAAATACAAATTTAAAATTTAACAGTATTACAAAGGGATACACCGTTCCAATTGATTTAGGTAATGCTAAAAAATTAAGTTCAGAAACTTTGCCTTTGAATAGTATTGTGGAGGGATACACCGTTCCAATTGATTTAGGTGATTTTATAAAATAAAGAATAAAATAAACCAAAAAGCCCTTATTAATTTTAATAAGGGCTTTTTGGTTTTTCCCATAACAAGCCGTTATATAGTTGAACCAAAACAACATAGTTAAATTAAAAATAAAGATAATGAAAGTATTATTAGTCATTGGAAATGTAACATTTCATCATTTAGTTAAAGAAGAACTTACTTTATTTAAAAACCCAAATGCACAAAGAAAAGCTTTGGTACATGAAATTGAATGTATTGTAGAATGTGAGAATAAAGAAGAAGCAGAAATTTTAGGAGAAGAAGCTCTTTGTGTTTGTTGTGAAAGTTACATAATACCTAAAGAATTTGAAGCTGAACATACCAATTCTGATGGAACTAAAATTAAAGCAGAAATAGTTTATGAGTGTGAAAACAAATTATTACCAATTACTACTGCAGATTTTAGAAAGGATTATTTAAGTTAGTTTTTGGATTTTCCCACACATTGCCGTTATATAGTTGAACCAAATAATTAGAAAATATGAGTAAAGTAGCAAAAGACATTGAAAAAGTAAAAGCATTCATTGCAAAATGTGTAGAATCATTAGAAAGTGGTAATTACGCCTACGTATGTGATGGTTATATTGGAAATTGTAGTGGTGGCAGATACGACCACACTATTCAATTATATTCTAGTAAGATAGTAAATAAATTAATATCTTTAGGATATAAGTACACTACCAAACACGGTCATGGTTGCAAAGATTGGCATTTTTATAAAGACATAGAAATTTAATAATAAATAAAGTTTAGTTTTGATTCAAAAGGAGGGGAACAACACCCCTCTTTTATTTTTCCTAGTTTTTTCCCCGTGTCGTATACCATAAATTTGTAATTGTAGTGAAAAATCCTTTTGGATTATCCCACCATAAACCGTTATACAAGTGAATCAAAACAAATAAGATATAAAAAAGTTAATTTTTAAGGATACGGCACTTGTTTTAGAATTTGCCAACTACCAAAATAATGGTACAGTTGCAATAATTCTTATTGAGGAAAAAACTGGCGACCCTTTTATGACTGCTACGACAAATTTAGAATCTGCACACGTTCCTAATGGAAGTGTCTTAATAAAGAATTATTCAGAGAATCAAGGAATTTTAGAAGTTATGGAAGAAGCTGGAATTGTGAAAAGAACTTTTGAGTTGCCTCAATTGGCAGGTGCGTTTATTTGCCAATTATTAATTCCAATAAGTTAAAGACAATAATATGTTGTTTTTGGATTTTCCCACGGCTTACCGTTATATAAGTGAGATAAAATACTAACAATAAATTAAACTATTATGTCAAACTACAAAACAGAAGCAAATTTAGAATTATTTACATTTAATTCAAACAACTCTTTAAAAGTAGAAGATATATCACAAATATTTGATATAGATTTAGACTTTAAAGAAAACAGAGAATTTTTTAGAGAAGATACTATTAAATTGGGTTATAAAAATGAGTCAGAGCGTTGTGCTAATGAGTTATTAAATAAACATAAAAAAAATGTTTTAACTGAAGACCAAGTAGAAGCTATATACAAAGATATTATTAACTATAAAAATGGAAAAACTTGTTTTATAATTGGTAACCCTAATTGTTGTAAAAGTCATACATACAAAATTTTAAGAGTTAATGATATTGTCATACTTACAATTTCGTATGTAAGTTAGTTTTTGGATTTTCCCACCTCTCCCTGTTATATGTGTATAGATTAAAATTAAGTTAAACTAAATTAAACAAAATGAAAAAGACAGAAGAAATTAAATTAATGATAATTGAAAACTTTATTGAGCATTTTACAACCAATGAAGAAGAAAGAGATTTAATGAAAAAAGATGCACGTCTATACGTAAAAGAAGATTGGGTTGATGAAATAGCACAAGCTTTTCCTATTGTAAATGAGAAAAATGATGAACAAAAAAAGAGTGAACAAATTGATTATATTAAAAAAGTAATTAATAAACATGGCAGTTTTACAACGGCAGATGTAGAAGCAAGTAGCTCTCCCTGTATTAACTCAATTCAAAAAGATAGTTGTACTTTATTAGAAAATTTTGATACAGATAAAGCAACGGCTGTATCTTATATTCACGAAACTGAAACTGGAGAGGATTTTATTTTATATGAGGATTTAGATAATGATATTATAGAGGAAATTGTGAGTTTAACAGAAGATTGGGAAGCAGACCAACTACAAATAGAAAAAAGAATTTCAAATTAATTTTGGATTTTCCCACAACCAACCGTTATATAGATAACAATAAACTTTAAAAAATAAGACATGAATTACAATTTTACAACATCTGTAAGTTACTTAAATACAGATACAGACGACCTTATTTCTGCATATAGAGAAGAATGGAATAATAAAGAAAATGTTATATCCGTTGAAGAAAACGTTGTAGAAACTAAAGAAGGACATATTTCAGGTATTGTTACTTTTCAAATAACGCCTGAAAAAGAACAGAGTATTTTTAGTAAAATATCGAAGTTAATAACTAACCTCTCCCTAATTGGAGAATGTTGGACACTAACAGATGGTAGCGGTTATATAGTAGCCACAGAAGAAAATGTTGATTTAATATAACTCTGCTTTTTTTGGATTTTCCCACACCAAACCGTTATATAAGTAAATCAAAGCAATTTATTAACAAACTAAAAAGCAAATTATGAAAACAATTAAAAACGAGTTAAAAACCTATTGCGAGTTACATTGGTGGAATATGGGCAGGAAAACTCTTTCATTCAAAGGTGAATTACAAGATTTGCTAAAAGAACAAGAAATAACTTTTAGCAAAAGAAAAACAGATAATGATTATATTTTTACATTTTACTTTAAAAATAATTATGGTATTACTTTTAAAGCAAACGGCTTAATGGAAGATTTTACTCATTTAGCAAAACAATTTATACAAATGGAATTAGTGCGAATGGGCGACAAATCTCAATTATATGTTGCAGGATGTTGGCGACCAACAGTTAAAGTAAATAGCTAAAGATAACTTTTGGATTTTCCCACAACCAACCGTTATATAGAAATAAACTTTTAAATTATGTATAGAGGACTAACAAAAAAACAATTGATTGAAAAAAAAGAAACTTTAATTAGAAAATACATTGGGGTATTTAATAAGCCACAAAGTTATTTTAAAGAACTCGAATCTTTTGAACAAGAGTTAATAAAAAAGAAGTCTTGTTGCAATTGCAACTAACGTATTGACTATGATTTTAAATTTTGAGGAACGAAAAAATTATAAAATATAAGTGGTGTTAGCAACTGTTAAACTTAAAAAATGAAATAAAATTAAATATTAAAGAACTGCAATAGTTAAAACGACTAATGGCTATTGCTTATACAAATTGTTAGTCGATTTTTTTATAATAATTATGAAAATAGAACAAGTATTAGAAACCGTATTCATTGAAGAGTTTAATACAACCGCAATGATACTAAAAAATAGAGTAGTGGTCATGTTGTGGAATAATAAATACCTTGATAGACAAGGATGTTTCAATCACATATACGAAAAATGTAAGGGATGGGTACAAACATCAGAGTTATTTAGGGAAGCTAAGAGGTGTGGTAAAGCTACTGGTATAAGTTCAGACCCTATATTGCCATACGAAAAACTTTACAACAACTTAATTATTTACGCTAAAGAGAATTACACAAGTGAATTTAATTGCGACTGACGATTTGTATAAACTTAGTTAAAAACACGAAAAATTATGTACACAAGTTTTTATATAGAAGAAAATAGGCTTAACGAACTAAAGTCTTTTATTAGAGCCGAACTACCGACTGCCCGTTTTAGACAAAATCCTTTAAAAGAAGGCGATAAGTGGTTTATTGCTTTAAGTATGGAGGTAGAAGATGGTAACAAACTAAATCTATTGCACAATAAATGGCATAATGAAGATAAGCCACCTAAAAGCCCTAATAAAAGTATTTGGAAGAAGATAATTAGTATTTTTAATTGAGTTTATACTTTGTTATTGTACGCTTTAATGCACTCTAACGGTTTAGGTATGGTTAGTAATTTTACGTATTAAATAAAACGAAACAATATGACTAAAGAAGAAATAGTATATAAAATAGAACAGATTGCACATAACGGAGCATTTGATGGGATAAACGCAGATTATGTAGAGAGAGAAGCTGAAAAATTAGCAGATAAGATAGTAAATGAGTTTACTATACCTGTTGTTGTACAGCAAAGCGAACAGTTGTTTTGCGGTGTTGAAGGTGGATTTTGCCCTTATGAAGAAGGCAACAAAAAGTGTAGAGCTGAACACAAATGTATAAACCAAGTAGCAAAATAATTGTGTTACAACGTTTTGAATATGGTGAGTAGCCGACCACCTAAAACTTGGCTATGAAAAACAAATGTTTAATCGGCTATTCACTATATTTTGTGTTAGCATTAGTTAATTAATATTATGACACCAAAAGAAAAAGCAAACGAATTAGGTAACAAATTTTATCAAGGAAGTGTATTTGATTATGATAAACAAGGACACTTAGAAGAAATTGAAAGGGCAAAAGAACGTACAAAAATTTGTGTACAAGCTATATTAGACACAATACAAGGGGCAACAAGCAATGAGAATTGGCAATTTTGGAATGACACAATGAAAGAAATTGACTTACTCTAATTAATGCTAACTATCATATAGAAAGCACTTAGTTTAACTAACTATTTTTAAGCAAGTTATACATTGACAATGTTAAAATTTATAATAAAACTTTAATAGAGAACATTTTTTTGGATTTTCCCACCTCTACTCGTTATATAAGTAAACCAAAAAACAAATAAAAGATGAACAAAATAATAATTGACCCGCACTATTGTAGTAGAGAAGAATTTGCAGAACTCAAACAATATTTAGATGATAATGCTTGGAATTATAGAGAAGAAACAAAAAGTAAGGATAAAGAAATTTTATATACATTATCTGAAAATAAAATTAATGGAGAATATATAAATGATAAAATTCGTGATGAAGAACTACACGAGTATTACATTCAAGATAGAAAAGAATTTATAGATACTTTAATAGATTGGATTTCAGAAGCTAAAAGTAGTAATAAAGAATTAATGAAACAAGATTTAGAAATGCTTATGGATGTTGAGGATGATTATATTCTTTCGTCTAATTCAACCAATAGTTATTTGTACCAAGGTTGTGCAGATTTTAATGAAACTTGCAAGGAACTAATAGAATTAAGCAAAGAATTATAATTTTTTGGATTTTCCCACCTCTACTCGTTATATAGTTGAACCAAAAGATTAGATGATGGCAAAGAAAATGAAAATATCAAAGGAGCAAATCCGAAAGAACCACCGAAAAGTTAGTCGCGAGATTGAAATGGAAGAAAATCCTGGCTGGGTTTCTAGGCATAAAGTTCACAAGGATAAGAAAAAAGAAATTCATAGAAAACGTAAACATAAAAAAGAGGATTAATTTTTCTCTTTTTTTTCTTAGATTTTCCTCATATCGTATACCGTAGGGTTCCAAAAAACAGTATTTCTCTTTTATAAAACATCTTGTATTATTTTTGGATTATCCCACAACTAATCGTTATATAAGTAAACAAAACTTAAACAATATAAATATTATGAATATGAAGCCGAAATTTGTTAAACTTGCATCAGTTGGAAATCCCGATTTTCAACAAGACCCTAATCAGCCTTTATTTGAAGCACTTCCAAGCAAGACAGAACTAATAACTTCTTTTAAGGATGCAAGGGCAGTTTGCCTTAACTTTATACACAATGGGAATTTAGGCGGTGGTAATTGGAGCGGTGGACAAATTTATAATGAGAATGGAAAACTAATTGCCTATGTATCTTATAATGGTAGAGTTTGGGAAACAGACAACAAAAAGGGGTGTTATTCAGGAAATAACAAGGAAATTAAATTGCCTTGTTTTAATATTAAAAACAATATAGGAAAAGCAAAATATGTCGTAAATTATTATGATGGAGTAAAAGAACATAAAGACGGCAGTAGATTTTTTGATATTGCTATATTTAAAAACAAAAAGAAATTAAAGGCATTTGTTGATAATTTGCTAAAAAAAGGTTATATAGAAAACTAAACTTTGGATTTTCCCACAGCAAAACGTTATATAAGTGAACCAAAACAAAGACAAGATGAACAACGAAAAAGTATTAAGAGAAAAAGGTCAATTTGAGCTTATTGAGGACACTTCTACAAATGTTCCTACGTACTTCATTAGAAATACAATATTGGTAGCTCTAACGAAAGGTAAAGGGGTTTCTTATAACTTTGATAAGGAAAAGAAAACCGATATTATGAGAATGTCAGATAGAGAATTTATTACAGCTTGTAAACAACGAGCAGGAAATGATATTATTTGTAAAGAAGTTGCAGAGAGTTTATGGGGTTTACTTGGCGATATTCCTTGCGATGAAGAGGACGACCAAAATATTGATGAAGTATTTGATACAACACTTGGAGTTGTATTTGAAAAAGGAACTGATAAACAAGAAATATGGCATTGGTTTGAAAGTTTTTTTAATCTTTCAGTAGCCGAAGATTTAATGTACGTGAACTAATTTTTAAACGTAAGATATTAATTTTTGGATTTTCCCACCTCTCCCCGTTATATAAGTAGAAATAAAATAAAAAACTATGGTGCGTTAGCAGTTGATTATTTTTAATTGTGGGTAACGATAAATGTAAACAACGTAATTTTTAACGATATGGAAGGAGAACTAAAAGAGATGGCAAATAGGGTATATCGGCTCGGCTATGATTAGTAAAATTAAAACACGAAAAATTGAATTATTAACCAACATTGGCTTTTATTAATTATAGCCTTTGTTATAAACTTTTAAAAATTATGTATTACGTAGAGAAAATAATTAACGGAATATTACATTGTAAACACACACCTAATGGAGAGTGGGTTGAATTGAGCAAGGAAAAACTAACTGATAAAATAGTAAGAATGAAAGCAAGGCTAAAAGAAGCCTATACTTAATTTTTTACTGTTTATAACGGTTTGTATAAGAGGCGTGAGGCACGAATGACTGCATATACGTTGTTATATGCTTTTTATTAACAGATTAAAATTAAATTAAAATGGAATTATTCATAGATATAAAGGGTTGTATTCACGATGCAAGTGGTATTGAAAGACCTCAAAATTATTACTGGGGAAAAGACACTACAACTAATGGAATATACTACCCTATAAGGGAAATCGAAGAAGATGAAATACACGAAAAAATAAGGGAGTTCTTATATAAAAATGACAACTTGCCTAATGTTAGTTTAGATGAAATACCTTTAGACGTATTTACAACTGAACAATTAGAACGTAGAGATTTCTTTATGAGTATGTTTTAATTGCATATAACGGTTTGTATAAGATTAGTTGCGTATTAAATGCACAATTTTTCGCAAACCACAACAGTTGATTAAAAGTAAAATGATTAAATAACCCAACAACGTAGCAATTAATTTTATACGTTGTTATAAAACGTTTTTATTATGAATTTTCACGAACGTAAAAAACAGAGAAAAGAGCATTTTGAGAAATATGAAAAAGGATGGAAAGATAAACCATGCACCGCTTGTAATGGGAGTGGTTACTATGACCATAACGGTTCTCCAAAATGCGGTGCTTGTAATGGTACTGGTAAAGAAAAATACAAGCCAAATGTTTTATAACTACTATATAGAAAGCACTTAGTTTAATTATCTATTTTTAAGTAAGTTATATATTGACAATATCAAAGTTTATAACAAAATTTTAATAGAGAACATTTTTTTGGATTTTCCCACCTCTCCCCGTTATATAAGTAGAAATAAACTTTAAAACAAACGATATGAATTTTAAAAAAACTTACATAGATTTAGAAATGCAAGTACACGCGGCTCTGAGGGTTGCGGTTAAAAACAGCACACAACAGTCAAAGCACACGAATACTAATATTATACCTGTTAATTTGTCTTACTATACTGAATTGTCTATTGTTGATGACGAATTAATCTTTATGGATGACAGAGGTTTGCATTATAGTATATTTGTAAGTACTTTAGAAGACTTAATAGATATTTTAAGCGGATTAAAAGAAGTATAATAAATGAAAAACAAACCAAAATTATTTTAACTTATACAAGGTTAGGTAAGACAATAAAGAAAACTATATTTAAGTCAATTTTAAGAGCAGAGTTTTACAGTCAGATAAAATATTGTGGATGTATCTTTGTAAGTATAACAAATAAATAAAAAGCTATGAAAAAAGATTATATGAAAATAATAAGCAATACACAGACAGATGTTTGTAATGAACTTGTCGATTTGCTTAAAGAGTATGGAGCAGTATCTATTGAGGATGATATTTTTGATTTCTTTGATTTCTCTTTGCCAATTGAGTTGGAGATAACTGATATTAATAAAGAAGGAATTATAACAAGTGGTTATCAAAAAGGTAACACAATAAGCTCTTTGGTGGAGAGTGGCACTCTCCCTTTATTAGATGTAATTTCATTAGTAAACGAATTAAGAAATATATAATTATGCACGTAGATTTTAAAAAGACTTGTTGGGAAAGAGTAAACATTCCAAAAGACAAAGAAGAAGAAGTAAAAGTAAAATTAGAATCTGGAGAAATAACCTCTGCTGATGACTTGATGAATATTTTTGATGGTAGAGCTGATGATGTTGATGATACAGATGAGCAAATGTTTCCAAAGGAAAATGATGGACAGCCTACAATTGAAATGTTTTTACAAAAAGGAGATATAGACCCAAAATGGGATAACTCAACAGAAAAATAATATTTGAATTATATTTTTTTGGATTTTCCCACCTCTCCCTGTTATATAGATGAAACAAAAAAATTAAAATTTTAAGAAATAACAATTATTTTTTTGGATTATCCCACATTAAACCGTTATATAGATATGAAAAAGATAAGCAAAAAACAAGCGGATAGAAAAGCAAGAATTTTTCCATTTGGAAAGCCAAAATACGTAAGATGTTACGATAATGGAGGTGAAACTGCTGATAGATATACAGTAGTATTTACTGGGATGTATACTCATAATACAGGTGGCGAACATTGGTATTTAGGGATGAGTGAACAACCGTTTCACCCACAAGGGATTGAACAACATGGAAGCAACTCAACTCAAATTGATAAACCTGCTTATTCTCACTTAGGAAAAAAGGTAACTTATGATAGTTTACCTAATGAAGTTAAACAATGTGTATGTCAAACTTATTTGTATTTGTGGAATTTTACAGATGAAAATGGAAAAAGGATATGAGTGAAACTATAAATATAATTGAAGAAGAAGACCACGTAGAATTTAGTAAATATGAGCAGCTCTCTTACAAAGATAATGAAGGAGAAAATGTAGAGTTATATGTTGATGATAAAAAAGAAGGCTCAATAAAAGTCTTTTTAGATTCAGAAATGAATAATCGCGAGTACGTGTGTATTAACTACGAAATTGTTTATCTTGATAGCATAACTAAAAAGTAGTTTTTGGATTTCCCACAACCAACCGTTATATAAGTAAAATTAAAATAAAAGCTATGAAATTTTATCAAAATAAAACAACAGGAGAAATAGTAGGAATTGAGAATATGAGAGAATTAATTTCTCATCCGACTGAAAAATCTATAGAACTTGGATTTAAAGGGTATGAAAGAAGCACCGTTTACGATGCAATTTACCCAAATAAAATTTGCGGAAATGGAATTGTTAGTTTTTGTATAGAACATACTTTTTTGAGAAAGAATTACAAAAGAATTAGGAAAGAAATTGCATTTGAAAAATACCCTAATTTCAAGCAATATAGACATAGCGATATGGTTATAGAGGCGAAAAAAACAAAAGTTGATGGTTTAGTAATTTTGCGAAAACAAAACATATAAGATGAAACAAATAAAAAATTATATCGTATAAAATTATATTGTACGGCAAAAGATAACGTAAAGGGTGGTCTAATTGATGGTGATAAATTAGATACGACAATTCAAAGTCAATGCCCCATATAAGCCCTGGAGAAGTTTATATGTTGTTATGCACTGTTCCTTTAGAGTGGCGAAATAACTCGATGGTGATAAAGTAAATTTGCTCAACAAATTGTAAAGAAAATTTGAACTGCTATTGTAAATTGTGTATAACGGAAAATAATCAAAACTTGTTACAGTTTTAAAAGGAGGGTTAACTCTCTCCTTTTTTTTGTTTTAAGTTAGTTTTTGGATTTTCCCACCTCTCCCCGTTATATAGATGAAACAAAAAACTAACGATTTAGTTATACACCGTATTAGCAAATATGCTATTTTTAAAACTTTAAAAATAATAATTATGAAAACTTTTGTAGTATTAATACCAGTAGAAAATTCACTAACAGAGCCAAGAAAAGCTTGTGAAATGATTGAAAATAAAAAATTTAACATTAGTGGCCCTGTTAAACCTACTGCCATTAATGTATTAAATAAGGTTGTGTTTGAGTTGGGTTTAGAACATTACCATAATATAGAAGTTGAGCCTATTACTGATTTTATGGATAGGTTTAATGATGAAGAATTAAATGTAGATAATTATTTTATATCTTACGTGTACGCTTAGTATTGTGGAATTAAGAGCAATTACATATAACTACCCCAAGATGGTATGTTACAAAACAAAGTAGTTGGCATTTTTGAAAGAACAGAATTAGAAAGTGCATTAAACGATATTAGAAAGTGCATTAAACGATATTAGAAACTTCTACAAAGATGAAGGTGTGAAAATAGTTAATGATAACTACGACAAAAATTGCGATAATTATTTTTTAGAATTTGACAACCAAGAACGCAGTTATTTTTACACAAGTAATTACATTGTAAATGAGTTATGACTTTAGTATTAATGCTAACGTTAAATATAAAAACTTTTAAATTATGGAATGGATAAAATACAGTTGGGACAATAAAGAGAGCCACCCACCAATAGCAGGTAGATATTTAATATATAGAGCCAAATGTGATAAGATGCACTTTGAACAATGGAATGGTAGCGGGTGGAGTAGTTCAAATAATGACTGCACACATTGGAGTAAACCAAAGAAGCCAATAATTTAATTGGTTTTATGTATTGTTGTATGGCGAAGCATACCGCTTTAATGGCATACAACGGTTTTGATATGGTGCGTTTTGCACTAAAACAATTGATAATAACAACTTAAAAACAAAGCAATTAGCGATTTAAAAGACGAGAAAAAAAGTAAAAATATGGATTATAGAACAATGACAATAGAAAAACTTGCTGATTATATTTTTAAAACAAGCGGTTATAAAGTAAACTACCAAGACGTAAAAAGTAGAATTGAAAATATGTGTATTAAATATAAAAAAGGTGAGTTTGAAATTTCTTACGACACAGACAATGTTACTAAGCGTAATTGGTTTGAAAAGCTACCACTACATTGGAGATATTTGTTACATACAGCAGCAGGATTAGTACTAGGATTAACTATTGCTTATATTTGCTAACGTTAAAATATATGAATAGTAAAAGTTATAAATATGATAAACTACGAAAAATTAAGAAACAAGAACAATGCACTATATAAATTGTTAGGCATAGTTCGGAAATGATTGATGAAGAATACGTTTACAAAAATGATTTTAGATTTCAGCGTACACAAAAACACGGGATTTGGTTTGTAACATATCAAAACCACATAGTAACCTTTGGACAATATAGACATGATTTAGAAGAATGGATTGACTCTAATTATGCCTAACTACTATATAGAAAGCACTTAGTTTACTAGTTATTTTTAAGCAAGTTATACATTGACAATGTTAAAATTTATAACAAAACTTTAAGAGGGAACATTTTTTGGATTTTCCCACAATCAACCGTTATATAGATATGAAAAAGAAAACGATATTATACGTAGGAGTAAATGGGGACAAGCAAATCCTTAAGCAAGAGAGTGAAGCTAGAGCAGAAACACTGTTTAATTCTGGACAAGCCATAGAGCTTAACCCAATGATTTGGGCACTTGACCCAAAGGACTATAAAAATACCTACCAAGCAGAAGTAAAGAAATTTCTAAATGGAGAACGTGGTGCAAGACTTAATAGCCATTAAGCGAATTTATATAAAAAAGAGAATTAATTTTCTCTTTTTTTTCTTAGTTTTTCCCCAATTCGTATACCACTATATTAAATATTGGATATTTTAATTTTTCCCAAGCTTTTTTGGATTTTCCCACCCCAAACCGTTATGTAAGTGAATCAAAACACAAATAAGATATGAAGACATTAAGATTTACAGTTGGAGGAAATGCAAAATTAGATAGGTTAACAGTAATTTTTGACTTGCCTGCAGGTCATAGTTGTCCTTTTGCAAAAGATTGTCTTTCTAAAGCTACGGTTAACCCTAAAACTGGAAAAACAAAGCTTGTAGATGGTAAACATACAAAATTTCGTTGCTTTGCAGCTTCTCAGGAAGTCATTTTTAAAAATGCAAGAAATTTAAGATGGAATAATTTTAACATACTTAAAAATTTAGATAAAGCAGGTATGGTAGCTGCAATTAAAGCAGGTATTGAGGCAGAAAACGTAACTGAATTTCAAAAGTTCCGCATACATAGTAGTGGTGATTTTTTCAACCAAACTTATTTTGACGCTTGGTTAGAAGTAGCTGCAAGTATGCCAAATTCAATTTTTTATGCTTATACAAAATCGTTACCTTACTGGGTAAACAGAATTGGGGAAATTCCTTCTAATTTTTACCTTAATGCTAGTAAAGGTGGAAGTAAAGATGAACTTATTGAAAACGAAAATTTAAAATATGCTGAGGTAGTTTTTTCTTCTAAGGAAGCAAAGATTAAGGAACTAGAAATAGATAAAACAGACAAACTTGCCTTTATACAAGACTCTCCCTTCGCTCTTTTGCTTCATGGTGGACAACCTGCAGGCTCATTGGCTAGTAAGGCGTTACAAGCTCTTAAAAGAGAAGGGTTAACAGGTTATAAAAGATAAGTTTCATTTTGGTTTGGAAGAGCTAGGTTTTTTACTTACCTAGCTCTCCCTAAAATGTATATGAAATGGAAAAAGCTTGGAAAAAATAGTTTTATTCAGGTTTTTTGGATTATCCCACCTCTCCCCGTTACATAAAAACAAAATGTAAATGGTGGTATTGTATGGAGCAAAGCGTAAAATATACAAAAAAAGTAAATGAGTGTATTTTTTATTATTAACCTATTAAAGAAGAAACAAGATGGCAATTAAAGCAATAAGAAGTATTAAACTAACTGGCACTCTAACCATTTCAGAGTGTGAGGATGGGTATTGGTTATATGACAAAATAAGAGGTATGAATTTAGCTATGAGAGCAGAAACAGAGCAAGACGCTTATGTAGAAGCTATAACCTATTACCAAAAAAGATGTGTAGAAGTAGAACAAAAAAATAAAAAGCTATACGATAGCGTAAACAATTTTATAGAATCACTATCAGATAATGATGATATATATATGCCTTGTGATTGCGATGATTGCTAATTGTATATAACGTTCCGTATATAAAACTAAAGAATTAATTTGGTTATGTCCAAGATTATTCTTATATGTGTATCACACCGTTGGAGACGGGTTTCTCCGAAACACTAATAAAAACACAACACTATGATTTCAGTTACAGTTAAAATATTCAGAGACAAGAGTCTAAAGGACATATACCCTATGAATCCTAAGCATGAGATTCAAATTAAAGATAATTTGCAAAAGGCAAGGGTTATAAACCCATACGGTGGGGTGTTTGGAATGGTTAAGAAGTCGGGTTTCAATAACTTGAATAAGGTTGTAAGTGTATCGGGTGGTGAAGAAGGTTATACTATCTATTCGTTAAGGGCAATGGGTCAGAAGGTTTTCTTTAAAATATTAAAATCAGAACTTAAAAACTTAAATGGTATCCAGTCCATTAAAAAAGGTATACATTCATAGTGTATAGCTGACCAAAGGTCAGAGTCGTTACCTAAAAGGACGATATTGAGGTGGGGTATAGTGTGTCCCCACTTTAACTAGACTGAGGGTAGTGCCTCAAGTAAGGAGCAAATGAAACAGGATATTATACCGAGAGTTTGGCAAATGGCTGAAATAGAAAAGGAACATTTGAATTGGTTAATTGACAATAATGCACCAAATGAAATGATAGAAACAAGTAGAAAATATCTCAGCCATTTTAGACAAAGACACAAGGATTATAATGATTATGTGGCAGATTGTTGCTAACGATTTTAATACTGTGTGTAGCGACCAAAAACGCTGAAACTTTGGGTTAATTAATAACTGAAAAAATTTTGGATTTTCCCACCTCTCCCCGTTATATAGGTGAACCAACAAACAAGGAGACATGGAAGCAATAACAAATAATAGTACGATAGAACAAAAAATTAAGGAATACATTGAGAAAACAAAAAAAGATAACAATGTAGATAGCTTTATTATTTACGGTATAAATTGTAATGATATACTTAAACTTATTGATGGAAATGAGTTTACTAAGAAGTGGTCTAATGAATTTTATTATAAAGTAACTATTATATTAGAAAAATTAAAAGAAAACTTTAATCAATTAAAAAGCTAAAATTATGTTTAAATTAAAAGTAAATATAGCAAACCATTACCCTAATAGTAACAGCTACCCTAACTATATGCAAAGAGGTAAGGAAATAGAGATGCCTAAGAACTCTACTATATTTCCAGGCGACCTGATGTATGATAAAAAGCATAATGCCATTGGTGTTGTTTTAGGGTGTATTGATGAAAATTTTGATGGTGAAGTAAGATTGGATTCAGATGGTATGCAGTCAATAGACTACTTGCAGCCAGCTCTCCTTAAACACTTTGAAGTTGAAGGAGTAAAAGTTAAACCAAGTATTAAAAGTGAAATATTTGCATAATGGGGAAAATAAAATTATTATATGTAGAAAAATTGGACAATACAATAAGACTACAATCACAACTGATGGTTGGTAAAGATAGTGTTGATTTTATATTGGAAGATAATGTTTTAAAAAATTGGTGTTATAAAAATGGAGCCGTTGGTTTTCATAAAACTGATATTCCTTATAAAATTGTAACTGACAAAAAGGAATTAATTAAACAAAAATTATAGATATGGAAAAATTAATAGCAGCTTGTCTAAGAGAAGACTATGTTAGAAGCTTAGAGAATGACTTTGAAAACACCAGGGTATATGAAGTTGAATCTCATTTTGATGGAAGGATTCTTTATTGGAATTCTTCTAATAGCAAAAGTATAGCACACGAGGAAGTGTTGAAGATGATTACAATTGAGTTGTTGGAAGGAAAAATTAATGGTTCTGTATCAGACCCTTATTCTATGGCTGAAATAATGTTTGAATTGAAAGATAGTAAATATTAAAACTAAAGTCGAACTTAAATTAATTTTTGAGTTCAACTTTGTATAAATCTCTCCCCAGATAAAGAAAATTGGATTTGGGGTGGTTATATGCACTCGGATTTATTTCTAGAGTCTCCCTGTGCAAATAAAATAAAATAATTATTATTATTTTTTGGATTATCCCACCTCTCTTTGTTATATAGGTATCAGTTAATTACTAAAACAAATTTTAAAACTTACAAAAATGAACGAGAAAAAATACGATTTAAATTTTACCCAAGCACTTGAAATAGTGCTAAATGGTGGAGCAGTAAAAGGAAATAACTTTGTAGATGGATTATTTTTGAAGCTAAATAAATATGGACAACTAATAACCGTTGATGCTTGCAGATGTTATGCAGAAGAAGAAACGGTTTTTATTAAAGGACTAAGCCAACAAAAGTTTAGAAACCTAACGGTTATGACAGTAAAAGAGTTGTGCGGTTAAGTCGAACCTGAAAATTAATTCAAGTCCAACTTCCTTTGTACTGCTGGTGGGAATCGAACCCACTCTCCAATAAAGGCTGGGGTGAAAGCCCAGTCACTCACCCAATTGTATTCAGCAGCGTATTGTATCCCGTGAGAGAATCGAACTCTCGTTTGCTCATGGAAAGTGAGCCGTCCTAGCCACTAGACGAACGGGACATTTAAGCATAAAAAAAGAGGAACAACCTGTTGGCTATTCCTCTTTTAATATCTTATTTTTTAGTTAAGTTACATCAAGGCATAGCCACTAGATAGAGTTTCCTCTTCTTGTTCTAATCGCTCTATGTTGTTGTAATTTAACATTTCCTTAGTGGCAGAGGCAGGATTTGAACACTGCGATTTCGGAGTTATGAGCCCCGCGAGATAGACCAGACTTCTCCACTCTGCATTTACAAATATACGAAAATTTATTAAATTAGGTTACAATAATAAAATTTTTTAAATTAATATTTTATTCCTTTATTTTTTTCCTCAGTTTTTCCCCGTGTCGTATACCTTATTGGTGGAGGTCCAAAATATAATTAAATAAAAATTTATTTTTGGATTATCCCACAACTAAACGTTATATAAGTAAATCAACAAAGAAGAAATTATGATAATTACAAAAGAACAGCAAGAGGAAATTTTACAAAAGTACATTAATGAAAAGCACAACACTGATGAATGTAGTGGCTTTATTGATGGTATTAATGCGACAATAGAGTTGATAAATAAATTAATAGAAAATAAAAAATAATAAATTATGGGATGGACTACAATGAATTCAAGTAAAAAAGTAACTCAATACTTTAAGGAAGATTATTTTAATAGACCTGAAAAGTATGAGGTATTAGATATAGCATATAAAAACTTTACAGAAGTATATGCTGCAGTTAAAGTTAAAACATACGAAAAACCTTTTGTTATTTGCTTTGTGTTTAAAGTGTTTAAAAATGGTAATGTATATGGCGAAAATTTTGGCTACAAAGATATGGATGAATTTTGTGGGCCAGGTTTACAAAATTGTCCTGAAAGAATTCTTAATATATTAACTCCGATTGATGAAATTGCGGATATAATGAAGCAAAATAGAGAATGTGATTCTCATAAATGGGCGAAAAATTGGAGAAAAGCTTGCTATGAAAATATAGCAAGAAGTAAAAAGAAAAGTAAAATAAAAAATGGATGTATTATTAAAACTGAAAGACCAGTTAGGTTTTCCAATGGAGTTTCTTATGAATATTTTCAAAAGGATGGTAAACGGTGGAAAGCAATTTCAAATTTAGACAACCTTAGTGGTGTGATGGTAAAATTCTCCATGAGAAACATTGAGTATAAAATTGTTGAAGAAGTAGGTATTTCAAATGAAAAAGCAAAAGAATTAGGAATTGGTAGAAGTGAAAAAGTTTTGCTTAACAAGTTGCTTATTAGAAAGAAAAGTGAAGTTGTAAAAAACTTTTTTACTGGTGAAGCAGTTAAACTCTCCCCAGTTGCAGTTGCTTTACATGACTATATTAAAGGAGCTGAGTTAATTAGAAAAGACTTCTCAAAGGAACTCTCCCTATTTAGAAAATTGTTCCCAGATGAATATTATGTTTTATTAGATTAAAATTAGAGGGCTTCGGCTCTCTTTTTTTATATAAAATATATTCTTTTTGGATTTTCCCACCTCTCTCCGTTATATAAGTGAACTAAAAATTAAATAACTCGTTTAATAATTAAAATTAAAATACTATGGCAATTTACAATGAAGACACAGACCCAAATGTAGAACAATGGGAAAAACAAGATGAAGTTAATTTACAAGTTAATGTAAACGGTTTCTTTGACATTAAATTTTATTATTTGAATAGTCAAGAAGTAAAAGATAACAAAGAGAAAAAAGAAATATTACAGAAACTACAAAATTGTGATTATGTGATAGGGTTTGAAAATAAAACTGTAATGAGCCTAAATAATTTAAGCAAAGTATTATATACAATTTCATTACACCCAACAAATTCAGTTGAATATGATTTTGATGAGGAATAAACTAATGTTTATTTTTTTGGATTATCCCACAACTAACCGTTATATTTATGTATTTGAAACATTAAAGATAATCTTATCATGAAAATACCAATTAAAATGTTGAACACTATAATTAAAATGAAGTTTGAAAATTATGATAGTTCGATGGCAGGAGATGAAATTGAAGCGATGATGGTAACGTGGCGTGATTGAATTATGCACAACGGTTTGGTTATGATTAATAGTAGATTAACCGCACGAAATCACAATAACGAGATACAGTTAAATAAAATTATAAATCTACGATAACGCACGACACCGCTATTAAATATAGCTGTTGTTATGCCCCGTTTTTAATACTTAAAACAATGACAGATGCAGAAATTTTAGAAAAATACGGAACAGTAAATTGTGAATTTTACAGTAGTTACAAACACTCATTTACTTATGTTGATGTAGATGGTAAATTTAAAATTAGTGGTGCAGCAGATTACAGAGGGGGTTTTGGTAAAATAATGAGTGTTAGAGATTTATGGAATGAGCTTGAAACCTTTGAACTAACTTACTTAAATGAGGCATAATGGACGAGTATATGGCAAGGTGGGTTTAAAAATGCTGACCTATCGAGCTAAAAAGAAATAAATTAAAAGCACTAAAGTAGCAATTTGGAACGATGCCCCACTTTGCTATATACTTTGTTAGGCATCTGTAAAAAATAAAAAAGAGATGGATTTTACAAAAATTGAATGTATTAGCGAACAATGTAAAGATAAGCATGTTAAAATGAATGGGGCAGGTGGTTCATTTGGTGGCAGAATTAGTTATGCAAACTTAAAATGCCCTGAATGTGGTGTGAAAATTATGATAATGCCATTGAGCGATAAATATAAATACTCCATAACTGCAACAACAGAAGAAGAGAGGGTTGAAAAAAGGATAAAGGAAGCTAAAGAAAAGAGCGAATTAGAATTAGCAAAAACCATTACACGCATCAAAGAAACTGGATATTAGGTGTACGATGGCTTTTGTTTTTTTATGGGTAACTACTATATAGAAAGCACTTAGTTTAACTAATTATTTTTAAACAAGTTATATATTGACAATGTGAAAATTTATAACAAAACTTTAACAGAGAACATTTTTTGGATTATCCCACCTCTCCCCGTTATATAATTAAATCAACAAAGAAGAACAAATGGAAATTAAAGGTAAATATGTAATAGCTTACGATACAATATGTGATGGTATGCAATGTGAAACAGAAGGTAAAGAAAATAAAGACCTTCCTGTGCTTTACGATTCTCCTGCAGATGCAAACTGGGAAATATTCTGTGATGCTATGTCAGGACTTAACGGAACCGATGACGACTACTTTAAAGAGACAGGTCTTGACAAGAAAAAAGTCTTGTCTGAAATGAAAAAACTTAAAGAAGATGGCGATAGTAACAAAATGAGAGATTATTTACAAACTACTGAAGGAGCTAACTACTATGATGAGCATTGTGAGTCAGCAGAGACTTTTGTACTGGGAAGGAAAACAATATGGACAGGAAAAGGAATAACTATTTTAGGAACTAAATTGGAGGATATATAATGAAAGTAACAAATGAACTTAAATAGAAATTAATAAAAGTAATGGAAAATTTTAAAATCATCAAAACAAATAAAGATTGGGAAGAAGCAAAATTGGAGGGTTATACGGCTTTATTAAGTGGTATAAATAATAGAAAAGTAGGAAGTGGTTATGTTGCTTGTACGTGGAATAATTATAAAGATGTTTTTCAAGAACTTTCGGGCGTTGAGTATTTAGAAGATGATGGTACTCATGGATTAGCTATGCCCATAGAAGAAACTTTAGGAAACGAAAAATTATTTAAAGAAAATGAGTAAAGAATTAATAAAATAGAGTGAGCTTAGCCGTAAATTAAGTGGTTCTAACAACTCTATAAAACCCAATAAAGTGGTGACGGTTTTTTTATTTTAAAACAATAGATATGAATTAATTATTTTTTTTGGATTATCCCACCTCTCCCCGTTATATAAGTGAACTAAAAATTAAATCAATGAAATTAATTTATAAGAAACAAGAAGGAAGTATTAATAAACTAAAAGGAATTTTAGTAGTTGATAATGATACATTAGAAGAGGTTGCTCTTATTGTAGTTGACCACGCCATTCAGGTATTCAAAAATGAAATTTACCCTGATGACCTTAAAAAAATAATTGCAGTAGCAAAACAGTTTAACGAAATATATAATTCATTATGAAAAAATTTAATAGCGTAGGAAATATTAGCTTTACTGTAATAACTAAAGAAGAAAGTAAAATAACTGAAGCAGAACTTATGTATGCAGTTCTTCGTAGATTAGTAATTCTCCCTGAAAATGAAATTGCAGAAGCGATTGAACTTAGTGATACATCTGAGTCTAATAATATTGACCGATTGCAATACGACCAAACTTTGGATATTGCAAATGAAGACAGAAGTGAGTTGAGTGAAAAACTCTTAGAGAAACTAAAAGGAGATATTGAACAAGGCGATTATACCGTATTATTCTCCTTGTTAGAATTTCTCCCTAGTAAAATTTTAAAGGATGCTTTATAGAATTTTGGTTTTTCCCGCCTCTCCCCGTTATATAAGTGAACTAAAAATTAAATAACTCGTATAATTAAAAAATTAAAATATGAATGATTATAGATTACTAAAAAAGAGAGATGGACAACTTTGGAAAAATTGTGGAACTTTTTATTCTAAAAATTTTGAAGAAGCCAAGAAAGAGTTTGCGGAAACAATATTCAATGACTTACTAAACGGAGTTCATGGGGATAATTATTGTTATTTAACAGTAGAAGAAGATGGGGTTGAAGAGGATGGTATATACTATAATGGAGAACTAGAATTTTCAAATACAGATTTAGAAAATGGAGTAGATGGCTATTCAAATGATGTTTACAGATGGAAATTACAAAATTTCTATAATGTGAAGATTGATTTAAAAAACGAAGACTCTTTATTTGCAGACAATGAAAATGAAGCTATTATAGAAGCAAAAGAATGTTATGATACTGACAACGTAATATTAATCTCTAAAGGTTAATTAATAAGTGAATGATAGCCACTAAAAAGACATTACAACAGGCTATTATTTTTATACATTGTTGTAGTGCGTTATTGAATTATGACACGAGCAACACAAGTACACTTAGACGGAATTACAAAAGAAAGTTTTACTAATTGGTTAAGCAATGACGCATTTATCACTTATGCTTTTTCTACTGGTAAAAATGGGTTAGTAGAACTAGGTGTGGATGGTTGATGAGATATTGAAGTATGGTAAAATATTTCCAGTACACAATAGACGTATAAGAAATTTGTTTGAAAAGGAGTTAAAAGAAAAAATGACCGCCTTTATTGAAAGTCCAGAATATGTAAAAACAGATATACATTTTCTAACAGAGAATGTTGCAAGAATAATTGGAGAACTTCATTTAAAAAAAGGTGTTGGGGTTTAATGCACCCTAACGGATTACGGCTATGCTTAGTGCCGATTTATTAACGACAAAAATTAATTAAAATGATACATATTACAGAAGATAAATTGAAAGCAGCAATTCAAATCTGCTTAGGTGGTGATAGTATTTACACCGAAGAAAGAGAAGTTAAATTAGTACACGACATTAAGGCATTAAGTATAGCCGATGTTAGCGGTATGTTGCCCGACCAAACGAAGCGACATATTGACTTAGCATACCTTACAGGCGTATTTAATGTATCAGGAATTGATGGACTTCAAAAAGAACTAACAAGGCTAAAAGAGATTGGTAAAAACCCACACGATATTTTTTCTGAGGGCAATTATCGCTAACTA
>Ga0114934_10000483_pt1 | contig 25353 bp, 21 predicted proteins | sample 4SBtaG_2_FD_99695 | JGI IMG/M metagenome (GOLD analysis project Ga0114934, IMG submission 99695) | Deep subsurface microbial communities from Kolumbo volcano to uncover new lineages of life (NeLLi) - 4SBTROV10_white metaG | ecosystem: Environmental > Aquatic > Marine > Volcanic ...
AAGGTGTTCCTACAGTTATTCATGCAACCGCCGAAGGTGTTCATGAAGAATCTTTATATGATTTTATTAGAACAGATCATTTTACAGTAATGAGGCTTCCAAATATAAATTTAGTAAAAAGAAATAAAATAGTAGAATTTGCTTATAAGTATAGAGGTAGACCATACGACTTTAGTTTTATATATGGAAATGATAAATCTATATATTGTACAGAATTAGTAGGCAGATGTTATGAATTTCTAAAAGATCAATTTAAGTTCAAATTATCTGATAGAGGATTTTGGATATGGAAAAGAAAAGCATTAGTTGCTGATGATATATTTGTAAATAAAGATTTAGATATAATATTCATGACTCAGTCTATTAAAAAGATGAAAGTTTGGAAAACTAGAAATAGTAATTAATGAAAGAACAAAATTTAACTATTTTAAATATGCTAGTTGATAATGCAACAATAGTGCTAAATATTGTTTTAGTTAATTTTCATAAAGTAGTTAGTAAAAGATTAAGGCGGTATTTTAAGAATTTCTTGTTTGGTTATGAGATTAAAAATAATAAACATTTGAACTACCATGTCCTTTAGGTTACGGTAGTTCAAATGAAAAACTAAAACAGCAAGGAAATATACAAATTTTTTCTTCTGTTTTAGAATATTTAAAAACTGTAAGTGATGAAATTAATAGTATAATATAATATAATAAGGAGGTTACGTAATGAATGAAGAAATTAAATTTGAATTAGAAATTAAGCAAGAAGAAATTGAAAAAGCCGTAAAATCTTTTAATGAAGATATAGGAATAATAGCTCAATCGAGACCTAATATTACTGAATTTGAAGAATGGTTAAAGAAAACAGATTATTTTGAAGCTCCAGCTTCAGGTAGATATCATTTAAGTTGTCCTCATGGTCTTTTTGTCCATAGCTATCATGTAGTTATTGCGTTAAAGAAAATGAATGAATCTTTAGGCACAGGATGCAGAGAAGATAGTATTGCTTTAGTTGGGTGGTTTCACGATCTTTGTAAAGTAAATAGAATGACTGTAGCACCTAAGTGGAAAAAAGATAAAAATGATCGATGGATACAAGTGGGTGGTTATGCTTTTGAAGATAAATTTCCATTAGGCCATGCTACTAAATCACTATATATGCTTATGAAAAAAGGTTTACAGTTAACTAAAGATGAAGCTTTAGCAGTAACACATCATATGGGACCTTCTGCTGTAGGTAATAATTTTGAATTAAAATCTGCTATGGAAAATTCATGGGAAAGATCGCCTTTAAGTCTTTTGTTACATGAAGCTGATTTGTTTGCAACATATCAATTAGATATTTCTGAAGATTGCGTGATAAAACATAAATTTTAAAGAGGAAGAAAAATGACAATTTCAGACATGCTAACTTATTATTTTAGATGGAAAAATCTTTTTATGATTTTTTGAGAATTTTTTTCGTAAGATATCCTGATTTAGACCATAAACTACATATTTTAAAAGAAACTAATGAACCTGTTTTTGTTGTTTTATATGTTTTTCTCAAGAAAACCATATCCTTTAGGTTATGGTAGTTCAATTTAAATAGATTAGAAATAATGGATGAGCCTTTTGTAGCATTTTAAAAGAAGGAGATAATATGAATAGATTTGATACTGTTGTTGAATATAATATTGATGGCGAAGATAATTTATATCCTGGTTTATATATAAATCAAATAGCTAAGTTAACTACTATGGTATGGGATAAAAGTACAGATGGTTTTCAAGAAGATTTAACAGAAAATGATGTAAAAAAATTTCCTGAATTTTTATCTTTTTTAGAGAACCAAGGATTTGTTATTCCTAATAAAGATGAGTTACTTATGGAAAGTGATACTAAGAAGCTAGAGTATATGAAAACAATTTTTAATTTTCTGCTGAATATATGTCCTACATTTTTTTCTGAAAACGTTGATGTAAGTGATATACATAGTTTATCTGAATTTGTAACAGATTCAGGTAATAAAGTTTTAATCAATTTTTTTAAATACCAATTACCCAAAGTTTTAGTAGATTTTTTAACCCTTTCTCCTGAAGAGTAACTTGAAACACAATAATTAGATAAGTTTTAAAAGAGGAGTACATAATGAGTATTTTAAGTTCTGTACGTATTTATAAGTTATACCATTATCTTGAAAATAGTTTTTTTGTTGTTGATGTATCTTTTTCTAAAGCTAATGCATCTATTAATTTAGCTTTAAGTGAAAAAAACGAAGTTGAAAAAAAGTTTATACCAAAACTTTTTTTAAATCCAGCTAAATCACCTTTCGCTAATGCTAATTTAAATTTAAGTTGTGTTTCTAAACCGAAAATTAGATTGTCAAATCAATTTGAAAGTACAAGAAATAAAAGCTGTAAAATGATAGCTAACGAAAGTTTAATTTTAGGTAAAATAGATATTGGCGGAAAAGAGTTATATCAAAAAGTGCAAATTTATTCTTTTCTGAATCAAGATATTTTATATATTCATGCTGAAAGACATTTTATTGATGTTATAGCTGAAAAGAAAGTTGTTAATTGCGTTGGACTTGAGCTATTCATAAGAGATAGATAACTTTAATATAAGGTTTAAAAAATATTTTCATAATATATATATGTATAAATAAATCAAATGGTTTGTACGCCAAGCTAGCTATATAATTCTTTTAGTTATACTTAATATCTTAAGGGGGATGAATGCCGGTAGAACAATTTTCTTCTGTGAACCTTAGACCGCATGTTCATTTAAGTTCATATATAAGAATGTTCATGGACTATTTAAACACGCAGGTTTATGCAGGAGAAATGGAAAATCTTATTGTTGGTAATTACAATAAAACCTTAAGATATTTAAATGACTATAAAACTAGAAATTTAGACAATCCATTACTTCCTTTGCTAAGTGGAACTTTTCAATTAACAAATTTAGACGAAAAAACAAACCATACATGGAAGCATATGGCTCGTAATCAAAATTATTTAGCATCGAGATTATATAAATCCGTGTATGAAGATGATCATGTTATGCTAAATGTTATTTTTGAAAGATTTATGGGTACATCAGAAGTTATATTAATAGCTCACTCAAGTCCTCAGCTTCAAGATTATCAGTTTTTATCAATGCAATGGTTTGATTTAAATAAATGGTTTGTTATGCCAAGATTTGATACAAGGCTTTTAGTTCCTGTTGAAATGATTGATTATAATTATGTAAATGAAGCAATTAATGATCAATATACAGTAGATCTTGGTCCTGTTACTAATAGTGAATTAATCAGAAGTATGGATCAGCAGCATTTTGTTTTTCCAATAAAAAGTAGACCCATGGCGAGATTAACTTCTGTATCTGACGGTACCACTTTTTATGGAGGAGCAGAACTTCCTGCATTTAGATTAAATTTAACTTTTGAATGGGATATAGAATTACCAGCTTATGTTGTTTTACATACTGACTTTAAGATAGATCATATTAAAAAGAGAATAATGGTTAATGGAGAAATAACAACTGATTTTGTTGAACCAGATGATCCTGGACTTAAGTCAACACAAGGTCCTTCTATTATTAAACTTGGTGATTCCATTATTGAAGACGGTAAGATGGCTTATCAAATAAGGGTAAGACACGATATTGTTATACCAGAAGATCATAATGATCATGTTGACTTTGATTTAGCATTACCAGAACCAAAAGGTAATAATTATCTTGTATTAGTTTCATATTGGGGAGTAATGAGAGAAGATTATGAATATTCTATGAAAGATGATTCTACAATAACAATAAAAGTAAGATTTAATAAAGATGATTATATAAGTGTTTATTATTATGAACCTATGTAGTAAGGAGGTTAAGATATGAAAGAAGTTAATGACTTAAAAGAAAAAAATTCTATATTTAAGATAGATAGTTCTTCATATAACCTCCCTATGAAAATAGATATTTTTGAATCAGTACAAAAATATAAATATTTTATTAAAAATGTAGAGAAAATGGTTAGAGGTTCTCAAGAATATAGGAATTGGATAAGTTATTTAAAAAATGAATTATCTGTTGATCAATGTATGCTTACTCATGAATCTATGTCTGAGGTAAGTATAGAAATTCATCATCATCCTATTTCTTTACGAAATATTTGTTGTATTGTTACTGATACTATGATGCAAAATAAAGAAAAATTTACAAGTTTTGATATAGCACAAATAGTACTTGGTTTGCATTTTGCAAATAAAGTAGGGTATATACCTTTAGTAAAAACTTTGCATGAAAAATTTCATAATGGTTATTTAAAAATACCTATTTCTTTAGTGCAAGGAGAATGGGAATATATTACTTCTAATTTTATAGTATCTCCAGAAATTAGTATTGTTATTAAAAAATATGCTGAAATTGGTGATGAAGCTTTGTTAAATATAACTTGGAAAAAAGATGATTATGATGGCATAAATCAATTAGGTCTTAATAAGAAAGAAAATAACTTGAGTAAAAATGATATTAAGAAAAAAGGGGATGAAGAATAATGAGACAAGTTATAGATATAAAAAAACTTAACCCTGATCCAACTTCAGAATTAGTTTCTATTTCTAGATTTAAACATTTATATTATTTATCAAGTAATAAAATGATATTACCATCTCTTGATTTAGAATTACTTAGAAATTTTAAAGCTTTTTTATTATCAAATAGTAGTACAATACAGCTTGATAATAAATATTTTAGAAGACCAGATACATTTTGTTTAGATACATATGGATCTATTGACTATTATTTTATTATATTATATATAAATGATATGTTTTCATTTTCTGATTTTTCAACAAACACTATTAAGAAACCAACTAAAGAAGCAATTTCTGCTGTTGTTAATCAAATACAAAGAAAAAATCAGCCTGTTATCTATGTGGATAAAGAAGTAACAATTTAAAGGAGATATTATATGTTTATAAAAGAAATACCTGCACCAGAAGGGGATATTATAAAAAAAGATTCTGAAAATTATAATTTGATATTAGATATTGTTAAAACACAATTAAAGCTGATGAGGCACCCTTCCATTTATAAAGCATTTAAAGCTCTTTTAAGTCAAAATAAAATTAGATTTATTGATACGAAAAGAAAAACCCCTATGATTGATGCATTAGTTTATAAATCTCATGTAGATATTTTTTTACCAATATCTATTTATATGAATCAAGGATTTAGTTCTGTTACTGTATTTCGTAAAGTTACTTTAGCTGTTATATTTGGAATAATTTCTTTTGTTACAAAAGGTTATGTTCTTAAGCCAAAAGAAGATGTTGTTGATTTTATGTTTTCTTTTTATCTTATTTATCTTGCAAAGTATCAAGAAATGATTATAAAGGATGAAAGAGTTCTTGCTTTATTTAATACGATAATTGTTAGATATATATTTTCTGCTCTTTTTAATAAGGATATTTCAAAGGAAGAGATTAAAAATTATATTACGCATTTTGATGTGCTTGTTATAAAGTTTGTTTATAATAAATATCCTCATGCACCTAAAGATTCTGATGAATTAAATGATATATTTGTAGATGTTGGTTTAATGGATAGACATGTTAAAGTAACTAAAGCACTTTTACCTTACACCAAATTTCAGGAAAAAACTTTATTTGCTATAGAAAGATTAAATTATCTTTATGGTACATTATTTGCAATTTTGTTTTTTAGTGAAGGAGTATTTGATGACTTTTTAAGTAAAGTAAATAAATCTAGCTATAAAGGAATTATTGATTCTATAATTAAATTTTTAAGTTCAAAATCATTTTCTTAAAAATTTTTAAAAAGAGGAGTTCGTGATATGGAATGGTATGATAGAGATCATCAAGATTTAACCAGTAATTTACCATTATCAGGTATTGAGCATAAACGTTACTACGGGTTTTATAGAGCTAGAGTTATTGATAATGTAGAGAAAAAGAATTTAAAAGGTAAACTTGAAAAGACAGGTAAAATAGAAGTTTTTATTCCTACTTTAATGTTTGATGCTGCTGATTTAGCTAAAGGTATTTATGCTTATCCATCAATGTTTTCTTTTGCACAGAATCAAGACATGATGAATCAGCCTCCAGATGAGACAGATAAACATAAACATGATTACGGAGCTTTTTTGGTTCCTCCTAAAGGTTCATATGTATATGTATTTTTTGAGGACGGTGATCCTAATTCTCCAAGGTATTTGCCTTTTAGCCCAACGCAGATAACTGCATCTCCTTTATATGAACCTATGAATAAGTTACATCCTGAAAAAGAATATTATGTTTTAAAAACTCCTCATGGCCATAGAATATTTTTATCTGATAATAATGATAGAATATTAGCTAGAACATATCAAAATTTTTTTGTTGAGATTAGAGAAGAAACTACTGAGCCTAAAAATGATGGTTCATCAGATAATGATGAAGGAACTCCTGGTAGGTATATTAAATTTTGGGCTCCAGAGGAAACGGCTACTAAACCTTTTGGTTCTGATGCTGGGCCAATAGGTAAAGGTAATGAAGATCCCGAAATAGAAAATAGAGATAGAAACGATTGTAAAGGCGGTCAGGAATCTACTATAAATTGTAAAGGTGGTTCAGGTATAGAAGGTAGTGAAAGAACAATTGAATCTGGAAGTAAACCTACTAAAAATTATAAAGTAGATATGAGGCCTCCTAATACCTATAAGATTAGAGACGATAGGAAAAAGTTTTTAGGAATAGATGATCCAGGGCCTGATGCTAAGAAAGAGAAAGGGCAGAAAGGAGATCCTGTAAAAGGATATAGAGGAGAATTATCTTCGCATGAAAAAAAGCAATTTATTCAATTTGAAACTCCTAAAAAATATCTTTTTTATATGAATCAGCATGAAGATGATCAATTTATTAAGATACAAACTGAGAAGAAATATAGATTTGAAATGGACCAAAAAGATGACAAAAAGTATATTCAGCTTGAGACGCCGGATGATTATCATTTTTATATTAATTGTCATGAAGATGATTTATTTATAAGAGCACAAACAAAAAAGAAATTTAGATTTGAAATGAATGAGCATGATGATAATAGATTTATACAAGCTGAGACTGAAAACCATAATTTTTTAGATATGAATGATAAGGAACAACAGATACTTTTGCAAACAACAAACAAGCATAAATTTTGGATGACTGATAAAGAAGGTCTTATAGAGATAATGACATCTTCAAAAAAAGCAAAAATTATTTTAAAAGATGATGGAACCATATCTATAGAAGGGGAAGTTAGTGTTATAACAAAATCAAGTTATATCTTAGAAGATAGTTCTGATGTAGATTTGGGTGGCAACTCAGGTAAGGGCGTAATAACTGAAGAATCTATTTGCCCGTTTACTGGGCAACCACACACAGATGGGTCTCATATTGTAAAAGCAGTTAAGTAGGAGGAATTATAATGGATGTTTTAGGTAGGACAATTGATAGAAAGTTACTTTCATTTATAAAGCAATTAATTGCAGATAATGGTGCTGCTCCTCAAACTATTGATGCAGCTAAAGCATTTTTTAGTTATCTAGATAGTTTGTTTTCAGTAGAAGATCTTAGAAATATAGTTTTTGATAAAATAAAAGGTTTAACTAAGTTTGTTGGCTTTTTTGAGAAAATTTTAGTAAAGTTAGCAAAAGTTTTTAAAAAGAAGTCTTTACCAAAATTTAGATTAGGAACTATTTTACAATTTTTTCTTAAAATGCCGATTTTAGCTAAATCAAATTTAATTGCTGGTATTATATCTTTTTTTACAAAAAAAGGAGGTATACTTGGTACTCTTGCTAAGTTTTTTCAAAAAGGCTTACAGAGTTTCGCAAAAAAATTTAAATTAGCTATTAATAAAATTATAGAAGCAGCTAAAGAACAAAAAAAATCTGTAGCACAAACTGAAGGAGTTTTAACTGAAGGTATGATTAGTAGTTTTATGAGTAATATTATATCAACAATAAAACTTATACTCACACCAGTTGTTTTTGTATTAGAAAAGGTATTAAAGATAGTTATAAGATTTATTTGGTCCCCAGTTTATGCTTTATGTAATTATGTAAAAGAATTTTTTGAGAGATCAGGTATAGATAATTTGCCGCTTGTGTCAGGAGTGTTAATGGGCGGTTTTATGTTAGCAGGATTTTTTCCTATTGCAGGTTTTTTCTTAGCTTTAAGTATTGTTTCAACAACAATAAGAACTGTTTTATCTCAAATTGGCTTAGCAGATAAAGGCATTAAAGGGGCTTTAATAGCTACTTATCTTTATAGAGGTAAAACAGATTCAGCTATGAATTATGTTTTTTCATTAGCTGGTTTTGAGAGTGCTGGAGAAGCAATGGCAGACATGGAAAAAATTTTTACTGATTCTACAAATAGTGTAGGTCAAATGGGTTAATTTCATAGTATTATATATAAAAATCAAACCTTTCTTAATATAATAAATAGCTTTATATGATCCTCTCAAGAAAACCATATCCTTTAGGGTATGGTAGTCCAAACATAACCTAAGGAGGTTTACTTAATGAAAATTGAGATTACCAAAGAAAAGCATTTAAAGGTAACAGTAGGCAGTGAAGTTTATGACTATAAGTTTTTGTACGGTGCTATTAGAAATAAAGTAGAACCCATATTTAGACCAGTTATAGATATTTTACAAAAATCGCAATATATTAGTAATTTGATGGATAAAATTTTTCTTGATTATATAAGAACAAAAGATGAATTAAAACTTTATTCAAATTTTGTAAGTTTTAAATGGGCTGTGAAAGAATATGTAGATAGAGTAAATCTTTTTAAAGAAGTTAAAGCATTAGAAGTTATTCAAAAAAAGAAAAATGCAATCTTTTTTAGCAAAGAAGATTTACTTGATATTCTTTATGCAAGTTATTATCTTAAATTTTATGTTTTGTTTTATGCTACTGAATTAAAACCATCTAGAGAATTGCATGGAAAAATCTTTTCTAATTTACTTCAAGGCTTATCTAAGAGAAATGTATTAGGAAAAATTTATAAATTAATACAAGTTAAAGTTTTTGCTAGTGCAAGTTCTGATAAACCTTTTTGGCAATATTTAAAATTTGTATCAGGAGATTCCCCAGATACTGTTTGTATTAATACTTATGTTAATATGTTGGAAAATGTATTGCCTGCTTTAGATGGAGATAAAAACCCCGCTACTTATATTGTTGTTTATGCAACAAAAACAGTTGATTATATTTTTGTATCAGCTTATAATGATGTTTTCTTCTATGAAAGTATGTTTTATTATGATGTAACCGAAAGTCAGCAATCAAAGGTTGATGATTTATTACCAGGTATTATATTAAAAAGTATATTAGAAAAAACAATAACCCCATTAGTTAATCAAGTTTATACATTAGATGTTGAAAAGATTAAACGACTTGTTGAAGTTAATCCTTTATCGAAAATAGTAGCAATCCCATTTTTTGCTAAATTGGTAGGCATGCCTTTATCGGTTTTTAAGGAATTAAATATTTATTATACTTATGTAATTTCATTATATGTATCATATATTTTTAAAACTTTAGGTTTTAATATTTTAGATAAACTCTTAACTTGTACAATCAAAAGAAATAAAAATCCCCAATTTGTCAGGTTTACAAAAAAGAAAGTTTCTGAGCTTACAATGTTTTTAAATTCGGATGTTGTTAAAGAATTTTCTTTTGATAATAAACTTTTTCAAAGACTTTTAAAAAGAGTAAAAGGCCTTGATTTTATTGACATAACTACAGAAAAAGAAAAAACTTTTAATTTAGATATTAAAGTTTTTGTTGATGAGTTATATGAATTTTATAAAAATTTATTTAGCGGTAAATTTTCTCATACATTTAAAAAATTAAGAGATAATAATATGAATTGTTATGTTCTCTAAAGGAGTTTAAATGAAAAGAGCAACAATAGATAGTAACTTAGATACAATTGATGCTAAAATTAAAGAACTAGGAGAACTAAGACAGCTAATTAAAGATCAAATAGATTCTATGGAAGGTAACTATAGAATGAAAATGGCTTTTACAGAGCTTTTAAAAAATCTTCTTGATGTTGATAAAACTATTTTAGCTTATATTAAAGAATCTAATGCTGTGCTTTATAAACAAGAAAGAGATGCTAGACAAGGAGCATCTGATTCAAATGATAAGAAAAATGCTCTTTTGCATCTTATGACTAGAGTAGCAGCAGAAGTTGAAGATGAAATAGAAGAAGTTAAAGATAATGTAAGCATTCTTTAAAAAGGAAAACCCTTGGAAATTGACGCTCTTTGCTATCTAGATTATATTTGTTTTCGTAATTAATATCTAAAGATATGTAAGTCATTAAAAAAGGAGCATAGAAGGTTTTTTATATGTTCTTCTCAAGAAAACCATATCCTTTAGGTTATGGTAATTCAATAGAAAAATCTCTGGCGGTACTAAATCAATTTCTTGAAACACAATAAATAGATAAGATTTCATAATCATATTTTTTAGGAGGATTTTATAATGAGTAAAGTAAATGATGTGTTAGCAGACACAAAAAAAGTTGAGTTAGAAGAGAAGAAGACCCAAATGCCTTCAAAAGAAGAGGTAGAAGCAAAAATGGGTACAGTAGCAGAACTTTCTAAGAAAGCCCAAGCTTTGTCAGGAAATGATGCACCAACTGTTGATTTACCACAATTAGATGAAGTATTAGAGAAACCTAACGAAATTCCAGTTACAAAAGAAAAACCAGAACAAAAACCAGAACAGCCAGCTGAAGAAAAGAATTTTATATCTTCTTCTCAAATTAAACATAATAATGGCATTAAAGTAAATATGGATGTTAATAATAGTATGCCAAAGCCTTCTTTTATGCCTAATAAATTTAAACCAGAAATAAAATATCCTGTATATACAGTTGTAACTCCACAATCGAGAGATACATATCTTATTAGGACAATGACAGTTGCAGATTCATTAAAACTTAAAGGCTCTTTTGTGACCCCAGAAGGGATAACTAAAGTAGTAGCCGAAGTTTTATGGGATTGTATTGTAGAAGCTCCTTCTCATATTAAATCTTATGATGATTTTATCACAAATTTAACATCTCATGATAGACAAGCATTACTTTTTGGACTATATCACATCACTGAAGGTGAAATTATAAGCTATCCTATAGAATGCAGTGGTTGTGGTAAATCATATGAAATGAATTTCCCAACAGCAGGTTTAGCAAAAATTAAGGCATATGAAGGAGACCAACCTTTATTAAAAAAGAAAGTAATTGTACCTTTACCTATATCTAATGCAAATGCTATCATAAAACAAAATACTGTAGCTGATGAATTTAAATCTATTAAGTTATCTACGCAATTACCAAATGATAAAGATGCTATAGAAGAATTGCTTTATATAGATAGTTTTATTTTTGGTGATAATAAAATTACAGATACTATTGATAAACTTGATATATTAAAGATGTTACCAAAAAGAGATAAAAGAGAGCTTGTAAAAGCATATAATAAAGAATTTGGTGCTTATACTATAGATTTAGAGTCAGAAGCTTCTTGTCCTTTCTGTGGAGCAAAAACAACTTTATCTATTGATTTTATGCAACTCTTTTTTCGATTGGTATCGTGATGGTAGCCAGACGGAGTTTGTAAAAAATATAAATGAGTTAATTATGAATTATCAGTTTTTTGCAAAAGCTCCTTATACTGATATTTTCACGATGCCCTATAAATATTTATTTGATTGTCAGCCTAAATTTGCTGAGTTGCATACGCAAATGTTTCAGTCTCTTGCATCTATTTTCTTACCAAATGCAGGAACAAATAGTTTAAATGAATCTTTAAATAGTATAGTTAAGGCTAATAAAAGGTAATGGAGGTATTCTATGGCTGTTAATTCAAACGCTAAAGGTGGGATATCTCGTCCTTTTTATACTGTAATTGTAAAATTAGTGCAAAAACTTGATCATTCAGTAAAGACAGATCAGTCAAATGGAGAAGAAAGAGAAATAGATATTACACATTTCATTAATAAGCTTGAGATTGTAAAATCTATGACAGTGTTAACTCCTGTTGTTGTTATGGATATGGCTCCAGCAATTTTAACTGTGCTTGGAGCCAATATTATTGATGAAGATTATTTTAAAATAGAAATTTACAGGTCAACACAATTAAATGATAAAGGTGGTCTTGTTTTTAAAGGAGAAGTGTTCGCAGATGATTTTGAGATGACTTATTCTTTAGCCCAACAGCATGAAAACAAAAAAGATGTAGATCCAATGCAAGAAAGATCAATTTTATCATTTTTTTGTAAGCCTCTTTATTTTAATAAGCTTTTAGTGCATCCTGAAAATAAAGTTCATAATATTAAAGATAAAAGTGTATTTGAATTTGCTGAAAAATTAATAGTGGACACATGGAGAGATGATTTTAACATTACTATTAAACCATCTAGCTCAGATGGTAGTGGTGATTATAATAAATCTAGCTTTGATGAAGATAGAATGTTAGTGCACAAAACAACTTTAATTGATTATCTAAGATATTTAAATCAAAGATGGGGTTTTTATTTACAAGCAGCATTATTTTTTACAGACTTTCCTGCTTTACCAAGTAAAAGGGAATATAATGAATCTGATGATCCTTATAGTGAACCTTTTAATTCATATACTATTAAAGAAATGACTAAACCTCATATAGGGCGGATTAATTTATTTAGTTATAAATATTTACTTGAAAAATCTAAAAATACATTAACAGTAGTTCTTGCTAATGATGAAATAAAATATGATACTGCTGAAGCAGAAGACGGTACTCCTATAATTTATATTACAAGTTCATTTAGAGAGGTAAGGGAAACCCCATCTAGGATAATGAAGTCCAAAACAACTGTTAATTTTTTAGGAATAACTAGAGATATACTTTATGATGTAGATAAGAGACCATTTGAAGGTGAACTTGAAAAGCTTGTTAAAACGAAAAGAGAAGATATTGTTATAAGAGATTTTTGGAAACTTGAAAAAAGTTTTATGACTAATTCTGTTAGAAATAATAATTACGTCAGAAAAAGTGATGGTACTATAAAAAGAGTTCCAACAATGGCTCAAGCATCTTATTTTGGTGATGAATTTACAACGTTTAGATTTTTTACTTTTACCCCTTCATTTTGGACTCCATGGGGTGAGATAGGAGAAATAGGAAAGAGAGTTCATGTTAGATCAGATATAGCTGAATATACACAAAGATTTGATGGTGACTATATAATATATAAAGTTGATCTTGTTTTATCAAGAGTTTCCGGCGGTGAAGAGATATGGAAGTTTAAGCCAGAAGTAACGTTGGCTAGACAATAATATATGAGGTTAGCTTATGTCTAAACAATTAACTAAAGAAGAACAAGTAAAAGAAATGTTTAGATGTAAGCAGGATTTTATTTATTTTGTAGAACATTATACTTATGTTGATGTTGGTGCTGGTTATCAGACTTTAAAATTAGCAGATAAACAAAAAGAATTAGCTAGAAGTTTTATTAATGATCATAATGTTCTTGTTTTAGGATCAAGACAAACTGGTAAAACAACGTTGATGATTTGTTATTGTGCTTGGGCTATGTTATTTTTTCCTGCTATTTCAATAACGTTTATATCAAGAAAAGAAGATCAAGCTAAAAAACAAATGACTGATTTAGCTATTTTGTTTGAGAAGTTACCAGATTTTATGAGACCAACACTTAACCCTGATCAGGCAACTATTAAAACTATTGTGGAAAATGGATCTACTATTTCGATAGAATCTGTTCTAACAAACCCTGAAGGTAAAGGTCGAGGTATGAGGTCTCATATAGTATGGATAGATGAGGCAGCTTTTTTAAAAACTTTAGATCCTTTGCTTGCAGCATTATTACCAACAACAGCACAAAGATTTTTAATGGCAAAAAAGAAAGGATTACCTTATGGCATTATTATGACTACAACTCCAAATGGTGTTAAAGGTGTTGGTAAAGTATTCCATGAATTATGGACTGAAGCTAATAAAGCTAAAAAAGAAAAAGAAGAAAATAAGGAAGCTAAAATAACTTCTTTCTTTTCTCCTTTTAAAATACATTGGAGTGATTTACCTTTTTATAATGATGAGTGGTATGAAGAGGAAAAGAAAAAATTTGGTAAAGCTAGAATTAGAAAATTTCATCAAGAATATGATTTATTATTTTTAGGAACAGAAAGTACATTTTTTCCTGATGAGCTATTAGTGAAATTTGAAAGTTCTCCTTCTATTAAACGTTATGATAAGTTATGGATTTTTGAAGAATATGATCCTAATAAAAAATATATAATAGCAACAGATGTAGCAACAGCTTTTGGTTCATGCAACTCTGCAATACAAGTTATTAATAGTGAAACATTGGAGCAAGTTGCTGAGTTTATTGATAAACTTCCTATTGGCCCACCAGCTCCTTATAACTTAGTAGGTATGATAAAAAAAGTTTCGGCTTTATATCCAACAGCAATTATATCATTCGAGCATAATGGTGTTGGTAATGACTTAGTTGAAAAATTACCTTATATACCAGAAATAAAAGATAAACTTTATTATGAACCTAATAAAAAGAAACCAGGTTTTAATACAACAGGAGCTTCTAGAGAAGCATTATTTGATATGTTAGCATCAATTATTACAGAAAATCCTTTTTTAGTTAAAAGCTCTAGAACTATAAGTGAATTAATAGCATTAGTAGTAGATAAAAATGGCAAAGCAGTTAAAGGAAAAAATGAAACTGATGATTCAATACTTGCATTAGGACAAGCCTATATGATTAGCTCAAGACTTGAATTAATGAAAGGAGTAGGTACTGGTTCTATAAGCCAAGAAATAACAGAATCTATGAGTAGTATTCAAAATATTTTAAATTTTAATATAAAGAAAAAATTTAATTCCGCAAATGTAAATAATACGCAGCAAGATCTTAATGGTCCTTTTTACAGCCTTGACCGTTTTTCTGATCTGGTAGATAAATTATCTTAAGAAGAAGGTGAAGTTTTTATGAATCCACAACAGCTACATTCTAAAATTCTGTTTATGCGTCAAAATATTAAACAAACAGAAATACAATTACAGAGAATAAATGGAGAGATGGAAAATGCTCTTATAGCGGATCCTCAAACGGGTGTTGTAGATACTGCTTTGTATAATAGATTATCTGCAGAGAAAGCACAGCTTGAAAGTGTATTAGCAAAAGGAAAAGAAAAACTTGCTGCTTTGGTAGAAACTGAAAATGCTACCACTTCAGGAGATACAGATTATTTTCAATCCGTAAATAACAGTAATTCTGATGCTAATGATTCTTTTACTCATGAGATAGGATCAAATATAAATAATGGAGAATCAATTCCTAAATTAAATGCTGGGACTATAAAAGGCTCTGTGTTTGGCTTACCTCCAGTTTATGCTGATAGTGCTGCAAGATACAAAGCAATAGTTGCTAGTTCATTTTTTATTATTAAAATGTCTCCTATAATTTTATCTACAAACTCTTATAGTTTTTGGGAACAATATACTCCTAATAAAATAAAGCCTATACCTTATAATGATGTATTGGATTTAATGAGTCAGGTATTATATGGAACTCCTTTACACGCATATAAGGAAGGTAGCTTTTATTGGTTTAATTTTGCTGTTACAAATGGAAGAATAACAGAAGCATTTTCGAATGAATATGGTGAGTCATATTATCAGCAAAGAGCCTCCGAAGTTAATTTAGCAGGAGCAACAGCATTTCAGATGAGGCAAGCTCCAGGTACCGATACTTCTATTGGTCAAGATATTATGCAAACTCTACATAATTTAAAACAAATGTTTACATTTACGCATAAAGGACAAGTTAAATCACGAGGATGGAAACAAGATTTTCCTAAAATCTGGATGGGGTCAAGTTGGCAAATGAGTGATGCTTTTTCTATAAGACTAATTTCACCTTCTGATAGGCCTGCTGATATATTTGAATGGGTTATAAAACCTGCTTTTATTTTAAAGATGCTAGCATCGCCTATATCTGAGGTAGCAGGTGATGTTTTTCATAATCCGCCTTTTTTACAAGTAAAAATACCTTATGTAGGAGAGTTGCCTTTAGCAGGAATTTCTAATTTAACAATAACATGGGGTGGAGATACAGGAGCATTTTCTATGGACCAATTGCCTTTGATAGCAGACATTAGTTTACAATTTGAATGCTTAAATTCAGCATCTCAAACAACAAGAGAACCTGTAACATTTGGTGCTATGCCAAATACTAAAAGAGCTATTGATTTTATGGTTAATAATGGCTTTAATGATACTGTTAAAAGTACTAATATTTATAATAACATGTCAAAAATTGAAGGCAGTAATAGTAATAAAGAAAATACAAATACAAACACAAACACAAACACAAGCACAAATCCAACTTCATCTGATAGATCACAATCAGGTTCTAGGTCACAACAAAATAATACAGATTTATCTAAAGGGTATAATAATGTTAAGCTTGGAAGATAGGAGAATCTAAAATGGATATGACTAATGAACAATTTTTAGAAATAATACAAACACTACTACATGATTTAAAAAAGAATGTAAGCCAAGAAGTTAATAGTAAAATAGAAGAATCCTTATCTTCTATGACCAAAGCCGTAAAAAGTAAAAAATCTTTAACAAAAGAACAGCTTAGTGATTTATTAAATAAACTTATAAAAGAAAAAATGTCTACAAAAAGCGTTGATGTAAAAGCAATGCTTGATCCTGCTATAAATGTTATTTTAAAATTCCAAGATAGTTTTGAAAAATCAGCTAAAAAACAAGATAAAGCAAATGAAGAAGCAGTTAAATATCATAAAATTATGGCTTCTTTTAGTAAAAAACAAAATAAATATTCTGCTAATTCTGGGGTTTTTTTAAAGAAAATTGCAAGTTCTACTGTTGGTTTGTATAAAAGAGCTGATAAATTAGGAACTTCTTTTGAAAATGCTGTATCTAAAACATTATCTAAAGCAACTTTAATGCCTTTTAAAGCAGCATCTCTTGCTGCGCAAGGCATGGCTCCTTTAATAATGAAAGATATTCATTCTAAGATTGTGCAGCCTTTAACTTTTTATACCGATAATTTAGAGCAAAATGCTACAGTAACAGAACATATTTTACAATTTACTGAATCATCAGCTAAAGGTTTGCTTGAAAAAACATTACCAGCGATTGTATCAACTGCAGAAACTACAACAAAATTTGTTAACGAAGTGACTGGTGGGACGTTAACTGTATTTCATGATATGGTAGAGAGTATGCCTGAATATTCTCAGATGCTCGCGAGAGGTTTTGGTAATATAGCTAAAACTTTGAATGCTGCTACACATTCTTTTCTTAATTTAAGTTATCGTATCACTAAACGACTTACTACTTATATTTCTAGAGGCATCAGAGGTGTGTTTTCACCTTTCATACCAGGATTTTTAAAAGGCGGGAAATTAGTAGGTGGCGCTGATGAATTTTTTTCTGATAACGAAGTACAGTTTAATAAGCTTTTTGCGGATGTTTCTTCTATAAATACTAATATGTATTCATTAGCAACAAGTAATCCTAAGCTTGCTAAGAAAATTGATTCCTTAGGAGATACGTTAAGTAGCCTTCCAAAAAAATTATTTGGTGGTTTCACAAAACTTTTAAATCCTATGAATTGGATTAAAATGCTTGCTAAATCTTTAAGATTTTTGGCTTTTACAGGGTTTGGGTCTGCAATTTTACTTCCAAGGAGTGTGAGAGAAAGGGTTTTAGCAGTTATTAGAAGGCATTTGCCTGGGTATGCTCAAGGAAGTTTTATTAGAGCCTTCGCTGGGGCTAAAGAAGGTCTTGGTCCATATTTTAAAGCTGGAGGAAAAATCATAAGTCCTTATTTAGGAAAACTAATTAAACCATTTATGTCAGTTTTTAAAAGGTTTAATCCTGAAATTATTCCTGACTTAATAGGAAATAAACTCAAAGGAGTTATGTCAGATTTTTTTACATCTATACATAAAAGAGGATTATTTGCTGGAACAATTTCATTTACTATAAGAAATGCATTCAAAGGTTTTTCAACTTTATTTAATAAAACAACAAAAACTTTATGGGGATTATTCACAGGCGGTGCAAAAAAAGGTGTAGGAGGATTTTGGAATTTTATACGACATCCAATTAAAACTTTATCTAAATTAGGAATTGATTCTAAAGAAGATAAAAAAAGAGCAGCAGAAATACAAGAGCGTATTGCTAACAGTTTATCTGAACATGGGTTTTTTGGAACAATGTTTAGTGAAACTATGCATTTTATTAAGAAGCAAAATTATAATTTTGTAAAAAAATTTGAAAATGAAAAAAGTAAAGAATATACTAATGAAGAACTAAAAGATTTATATAAAAGTGCTAAAGATAAAATGGGAGTATTAATCTTCGGTAAAGAAGGTTATGAACGAATAAAAAAAGCTGCTGAGAAAAGTGTTGATTTAGGTAAAAGTGCTTTTGAAGGTATGGAGAAAGCTGCTGTAGGTACTTTTAATTATATAAAAGATAATTATAAAGATTGGATTGATAATACAGAAAAATATTGGAGACCTTTATATAAGCGATGGGAGAAATATGAAAAATGGTATGATGATCTTTATAAAAAAAGTATAAAAAGAACAGAAGATTGGCAAGCAAAACTTAAGACTCAATGGAAAGAGTTAACTAAAAAGTATAAAGCTTTTGAAACTATTAATGGTATTCTTACTGAACTTTCTAAATCTTTTAAAAGCATGCGTGAAAATACTAGAGAATATTTTAAAAATTTAAAAATAGAACTTGATAAAAAATTTGGTATAATTGATAATTTAGATCCTGAACAAGAATTAAAGTCTATAGGTAGATTTTATAAAGCTGGTATTAGTATGTTTTTTAATGATTTAAAAGATCTAATTATATCAGATAATTTTTTAGAAAGAGTTGTTGCTTTTGCAGGTTACAAGGGCACAGATTTTAGTTTAAAAAGGTTGAAAGAAAGTTTTCAACAAGCTGTTATAGACCTTTATGATAAAGATTGGAAAAAAATAAGAGACGATGAGATAGCGGCTATAAAAAATATTCCTGAAATATTGAAAAATGGTTCTTTAGGACTAATAGCTTCAACGTTAACAAGCATAAGTGATAAGATTAATAATATATCTGTTAAAAATGATATAGTTAGTAATGCACAACTTGCTTTAATTTCAAAGTTATCAAATTGGGTAGATGCTATAAAAGCAAAGCAAACTGGAACTTTTGGTGAAGAAACATTTAATCATGCTGAAGATATTCCAGAAATGGCAGCAGGTGGTATTGTAACAAAAAGAACACAAATAATAGCTGGAGAATCTGGTAGTGAAGCAATAATACCTTTAAATGAATTACCTGAAAGAATCATGGGACCTTTAGTTATAATAGGCCAAACTATTGGGGATGTAATTGCTGATAGGATTGTTCCTGTTTTAGGCTCTATGACTGTTAATGTAGAGAGCATTGCTGAATCTGTTCAGGAAGCAACAGCTGAGACTGCTACAGTAATTAAAGATATGGAGTCTATGTCAAAAACTTTTAAAAAGAAAGGTAGCGAAAAACATTTTGAAGCAAAACAAAAATCTATAGCTCCAACAAAAAAAGAAATAACTAGTGCGGTACAAAATAAAGGTATTATTGGTGGAGCTAAGTCATTGGTTGGCGGTGTTATTCAAAAAGGTAAAAATATGGCTACTGAATATGCTGTAAATAAAGCTTTAAATTTTGCAGTAAATAAAGGTACGCCACTATTAGAAAAAGCTGGTCTTTCTTTATTAGGCAGTAAAGCAGGATGGATGAGTAATGTAGGAACATTTTTGCTAGAAAGTGCTTCACATTTAAAAAAGAATTACGGCAGTTATGAAGGTGAAGAAAAAGAAAATAATAATAATAATAATAATAATAATAATAATAATAATGAAGAAGCAGCTACAGGAGCTCTTCCTACGCTAACAAGAAAAGAAATGCTTGATGCTAAAATGAATAAAGAAGCGACAATGGCTACTATTTCTGAAGCTAAAGATGTTTCTGATATCAAGAGTATGATTAAGCATGGTAAAGTTGGAGGCAACAAGGAAGGTTCTGGCGGATGGTTTAGCGGATTACTTGCTACTTTAGGTTCAATTGCAGTAGGATTGTTTGGTCTTGTTACGAATTTTAAATTTGCAATAAGTATAATAAAGAAGTTTTTTCCAAAATTAATCCCAAGTGTAGTTAGTTATTTTGAAAAAACATTTCCTAAGCTAACTAAAAATTTACTAAAAGTTAAAGATATAGTAACATCTGGTTTAGGTAAAGTTACTAATTTTTTGAAAAAAGGTATTACCAAAATAATAGGTAAAAAATGGGCAGAGAAATTAGGTATTAAAACTGTTGAAGATTTAGCAGAGAAAGGCGGAGAAGTTGTAGCTAAACAAAGTTTATTAAAAACAGGTGAAAAATTAACAAAAAAAGGCGCTGAGATTTTAACAAAAAAAGGTGCTGAGACTTTAACAAAAAAAGGCGCTGAGATTTTAACAAAAAAAGGTGCTGAGACTTTAACAAAAAAAGGCGCTGAGACTTTAACAAAAAAAGGTGCTGAGACTTTAACAAAACAAGGTGTTAAGAAAAGTGCTATTAACATAGCAGAGAAAAAATTATTAAACGTAGGAAAGAAAGGTTTATCAGAAACAGGTGAAGATATAGCAAAGAAAAGTTTGTTGTCTACTTTAGAAAAACAAGCAACAAAAGAAACAGAAGAGCAAGCAGTTAAGAAAACCTTGATAAAAACAACAGAGAAGACTGTAGCAAAGCACGGGCTTAAGTCAATTGGTGGTCTTGCAGGAGCAGTTACTTTTGCGCAGGCTTTGTGGGAAGGAAGGCCTGTTACAGAGGCACTTATTTTAGGAGTAAGTTCGGGAATAGGTTCTGCTATTGGAGGAGTGGCTGGAGGAGCAGCTTCTGGCGCTGCAGGTAGTGTTGTGCCTATTTTAGGAACAGCAGCAGGAGCAGCTGCGGGAGAAATAGCTGGTTCTACGGCTGGAGATATAGCTGGGATAGCTATTGGAGAAAAATTTATAAAAAAACTGAAAGAATATAATATTTTAGCTAGCAAAAAATCTTCGTTACCAAAAAATATTGTTGATAATACTATGAAGAAAAAACCAAAACCATCAAATGACACATTTTTAAAAAACATATATTCAAAAAAGCCAAAATCTAATTTAGCTGATAATTTAAAACCTAAGCTTAAAGCCGACCTTAGTAATGAAGCTAAAATTGCCGAAATGAGGAAAAAATTTACTTCAGGTGTATCTGAAGATATTGCAGAACAATCTAAGTTAAATGGGCGTATTGGCATGGCAAGTGTATTAGGAGGCGTAGCATTAGCACCATTTACTGGAGGGCTAAGCTTGTTAGCTGCTCCAGCTTTAGGATGGGCTGCGAAAAAAATGTTATTAAACAAAATTCCTGGAAAGCATTCTATGTTAGGTACTTCTGCAATAGCAACTTCTAGTTATGTAGCTGGAATTAATTATTCAGAACAAAGAAAAGAAGCAGAAAAAGCTAGAATGAAAGAACAGAGAAAAGAAGGAAAGGATAGTAATAAATTATTAACTAGTGCTATGGAGAAAGTAACTCATGCTGTAACTAATGTTTCAAAAAATAAAAAATCATCTATTATGTCTCCAATTACTAATAATACGACAAATAATAATAGTAATTCAGTACAGTATCTGTCGCCTGCTGATATCAAAGCACAACAAGTTTTAAGAGGGGTTATTTAATATATGAGTTTAATTAAACATTATTATGGTTACTTAGAAGAATATATAACTTTAACACATAGCAGGTATGCTAAATCTTCTGGAGCAGTTTTCACAACCTATTTTACATTAGATCCTCCTAATTGTGTTTATGATGAAAATTATATGGCAGCTTATGAAGATGTTGGAGATGCTTCAGGTTTAAGATGGAACAAGATATCTTTGTTTCCTGTATTTTTTGGTGAAGCTTCAAATCCTTCTATTAATGCTAATGAAACAGGTTCTGTAAGGGCTGAAAGTATTAGGCCATTTGTGGTTGTTCCTAATATGTCTGATATGACTCCAAAGATTGGTGATTTTATTAGATTTACAAATTTGGAAGGTGAGACTTTAACATATACAGTAATTAATATTGATTATACAATGCCTAATCAAAGAACTCATTATAAATTAGCTTTAGCGCCAGCTCATCATAAAGATATTGAAGGAGAATTAGATGCTCAAATTACAGGAAGGTATGTTTATAATGATGTGCTTGATATTTTACTTGAAGAGCAATTAGGATTAGCAATGCTTAAGGTAACTAATGCTATTTATGATATAGATAATAAGTTATTTAATAATTTTTATAATGAAAGACTTGATGGTTTAGTTTCTAATAATATATTAATGTTAAATTTTAATTATTATGTAAAATTAATAAATGATAATTTCCCGACAAAAAAAGTTAAATTGCATTCTTTAAACCAGTCTGATTTTATTGAGAATGACGCTTCTTCCATTTTTAATCTTTTATACGGTGATAACTTTACTGAAACAAATTACTCTTTGCAAAACCAAGATGTTGATGATAGTGATTTATCAATTCAATTGCTTAGGAGATTTAAAACTTTAAAAAATTATTTTATTAAAAATACTGGTGGCACAGAAACTATTTTTGATGGGTTTATAGATAATACAGATGAAGCAGATATGATACAAGCATTTGATGATCTATTAGCTTATAGATTATCAGGAACATATGTTCAAAGAGCAACAACAGTGTTGTTATCAAAATATATCTATCAATTGATAGATTTCTTAGAAAATCAAACAGTACCTCAACAATTCGATGTAGAGTATAATAATATATTAGAATTGTTGATGTTACAAAATCTAGCAAAGCATTATTGCGAATATGCTTTAACTCAAAAAGTAACTGATCTTTAAGGTTAAATTTGTAGTATATATAAATAACTGCAGGTTTTTAACGCGGAGGTGTGTGGGTATGGGTGTATCACAAATAGATTTAATTTCTAAATATTTAAGGGAAGAGATTGCTCTTGCTAAGAGCATTAGGTCTCCGCTATTTGAAGAAGAAGATTTAGATAGGTATGATAAGCAAATAGTTTCGGTTTCCTCTAAAATGCTTAAAGTAGTAAAAAAGATCAATCTTAATAGTTTTTTCTTAGTTAAGCTTTTTGTTAAAGCATCATTTCCTACTAATGGGAGGCATTTTGCAATAAATGCTCTAGAGTATGCTTGGAAAACTTTTAAAGAATCAAAATTTGATGATGATTGTTTATCCTATGGTCAATATATAACAGGATCTGAGGTGTTAAGACAAGTTGATGCTGATTTAAGGGTATTCTTTTCTACTTGGAATAAAATAGCTAAGTCAACAAAAGAAGCTCATAAACAAAATCCAAATGCTCAGCCTTATTTTTTAGATAAAGCTTATATTGGTAATTTTTATGCTTATAAAGCAGCATTAGGTGTTTATTTTTTTACAAGGCCTATAATTCTTGCTAATTCAAAATTAGGTGATATTATTTTAGATGAATTTGCTTTAAGAAAATTTTTATTAATAGGTTATGAAACAAATTACTTTTTTGCTTCTAATATAGCTCTTCCTTTTTTATCTAAGAAAACTTTTGATGAAACTCAGTATAGTATAATAGATATGTTAAATAAATATAATGATAAATTCCAAAATGATAAAACTTTAAAAGCTAAAAAATTAAGAGCAGTATCAGGAAAGAAGTTTATAAAAAGAGACGAAGAAGCTATTAAAAAGATTTAGGAGTTTATAAGATGTTAAGAGATAAATATGGAGAGTATTTTTGGAAGTTACCTCAGAGATTTCAAAATGCAATATTTGAAGGCGAAGAGCATATTTTATTGCCTACTGCTAAACCTTTAGTTTATAAAATATTATCAGAAAAAGATAGAAGGTATCATTCATTTTTACGAAGTTTTATTTATAGAGATGTTCAGGATGATATTAAAATTATATCATTAGCAGGTCCTGTAGGCATAGGTAAAACCCATATGATGTGTTCTTGTGCTAATTTCATAAGGTGCTATAGAAATAGAACTTTTTTTAATTGGCAAGATTTAACATGGTCTTTATTAAAAGAATTAAATTTATCTCAAGAAGAATTTGTATATTTACTTTTAGAATTTGGATATTTGTTTATTGATGATATTAAGTTTTCTAATGATTTACAAATTAGTGTATTTTCATCTTTAATTACATCTTTATATAATGATGTTAATCATCCTGGTATTATATTTACGCAAAACTGGGATCAAGAATCTGGGGATGTAAAAGAATTATGGTTGGAGCTTGTTCCTGAATATATAGCTGACAGACTATTTAATATGACCCAATTTATTAAAATGAAAGGTGGGTCTAGAAGAAAGGAGGTGATATAAATGTTTGTTCAGCTATTAAAAGAAGTAATGTCTAGAACTCATATTTTTGCAGAAGTAGCTCCAGCACTTAGAACAAAATTTTTTGAGGATCAATTTGAAAACGTTCTTGTAAGCTCTATAGTTTCTTATTATTATAGATATAAAAAAACTCCTTCTACTCAAGAATTAAATTTAGTAATAAAAAATCAATTTCCTGCTTTTACTTCTAAATTTCAAGAATGGGCTGATTTACCTGCATTACGAGAATTTAAAGATAGGTTTTTAAAAGAAGCATTTGTAAAAGAAATTAGAGACCATGGCATAGAAAAAATTCTTATAGATACAGCTAAATCTTTAGATTCTGTTAAAGATATTGACTATGATAAATTATGGAAAGATGTTAAAGAGCTTGTTGTTCTTACTCAAGATAATTCTTTAGGATTAGCTGCTCATCAAGATATTAATATGATTTTGAATTCAATTAGATCTTCTGCTATTTATAATCGACTTGCTGTTAAGAATTGGAATTTATTTAATAGTACGCTTGGTGGAGGTTTGGGTAAAGAAGAAATTTTTATGTATGTAGCTCCATCAGGAAGAGGAAAAACAACTTTTCTTGTTAATTTAGCAACTCTTATGGTAACTTCAATGGAAAAAAATATATTATGCATTACAACAGAGCTTTTAGATCATGTTTTTACTGCTCGTATTTATAGAAGGCTTTTAAAAATGACAAGAGACGACTTTTTTAATACAGATCAAATGGTAATTGAAAAGCGGTTGAAAAAAATGTTTCATATATATAAAAGTAAATTACTTGTAAGATATGTTCCACCTAATAAATTAACAACAAATGA
>Ga0114934_10000484_pt1 | contig 25333 bp, 19 predicted proteins | sample 4SBtaG_2_FD_99695 | JGI IMG/M metagenome (GOLD analysis project Ga0114934, IMG submission 99695) | Deep subsurface microbial communities from Kolumbo volcano to uncover new lineages of life (NeLLi) - 4SBTROV10_white metaG | ecosystem: Environmental > Aquatic > Marine > Volcanic ...
GACGCCGTGCGGAACACCGCCAACGCCACTTTCAGCGACGGCACCGACGACGGCCTAGACGGCTGCACCGACTCCGAAGACCCGGACTGTCACTACGGAGGCGCCGAGGACGGAAGCACGACGGCCGGGGCCTGCAACGATGGCGCCGACAACGACGGCGACGCCCTGAGCGACGCCGACGACCTGGCGTGCGACAGCGCCTGGGACAACAGCGAGTCCGAGACCGATCTCGCCGACACCTGTGGGGACTTCCACGACAACGACGGCGACGGCTGGGTCGACGCCGACGATCCCGACTGCGTCACCGGCACGGCCGAGAGCGGCTTCGGCCCCGACGCGTGCAACGACTGGCAGGACAACGACGGCGATGGCCTGACAGATGCCGATGACCCGGGCTGCATGGACGCCGACGACCCGCTCGAGGACGACCCCGACAGCACCTGCACCGACGGCATCGACGACGACGCAGACGGCTGGACCGATGGCGACGACCCGGACTGCGTCTTCGACATCACCGAGGGCCTGGGTCTGTCTCTGTGGCAGTGCCACGACGGCGTCAACAACGGCGGCGCCCCCAGCGCCGACGGCGACGACCCCACCTGTTCCTCGGCCTTTGACGACACCGAAGGCACGTCCGCCACGGGCACTTGCAGCGACGGCACCGACGACGACAGCGACGGCTGGACCGACTCCGACGATCCCGACTGCGCGACGGGAAGCCAGGAGCTCGGCGGCTCATCGGCCATCTGCAACAACCTCGAAGACGACGACGGCGACGGCCTGGCCGACGCCGACGACCCGGGCTGCCTGCTGGCCACGATGGACGACGAGGACGATCCCCACGCCACCTGCACGGATGGCGCTGACAACGACAGCGACGGCTGGGTCGACGAGCTGGACCCGGGCTGCCTGCTCGGCCTGCTCGAGATCGGTGGCCCGGACTACGCGTGCTCGGATGGCGCCGACAATGACGGCGACGGCCTCGCGGACTTCGACGACCCGGACTGCGACAGCGGCTGGGACAATGTGGAGGGGGATGGATCGAGCTGCGACGACCAGCTCGACGACGACGGCGACGGCTGGACCGACGCCGACGACCCGGACTGCGCCACCGACGGCGTCGAGGTCGGCTACTCGCTGCTCGAGTGCAACGACGGTGTCGACCAGGACACCGATGGTGCCACCGATGCCGACGACAGCGGCTGTTACGCGGCGACCGACCCGCTGGAGACGTCCACCGGTCCTTCGTGTCTGGACGGCAGCGACAACGACGGCGACGGCTGGACCGACCTGTTCGACCCGGACTGCGTGATCGGCAATGCCGAGACCAACGGCAGCGATCCCCAGGAGTGCCACGACGGCGCCGACAACGACGGCGACAGCCTGACCGACGGCGACGACCCCGAGTGTCTGGACGCCTGGGACAACCTGGAGGGCACGGTCGCCCAGGACACCTGCGACAACGGCAGCGACGACGACGGCGACGGCTGGACCGACACCGACGATCCCGACTGTGCCTGGGGCAGCACGGAGCAGGGCTACGAGACGGCCTTCACCTGCAACAACGCCCAAGACGACGACAGCCCCACCGACGGCCTGGCGGACTTCGACGATCCGGGCTGCGAGAGCGCCTTCGACAGCGACGAGTACCACGACCCCGAGTGCGCCGATGGTCTCGACAACGACGGCGACGGCTGGGTCGACCTGGACGATCCCTACTGCGTGGACGCCACCCAGGACGACGAGTCGGACGGGCTGGGCACAGACGCGTGCAACGACGGGTCCGACAACGACCTCGATGGCTTCACGGACGCCGACGACCCGGGCTGCGAGGACGGCGCCGACGCCGACGAGACCGACCCGGTCGTGGAGTGCACCGACAAGACCGACAACGACGCCGACGGCTGGACCGACGCAGACGACCCGGACTGCGGGGTCGGCGACGACGAGGACAACGGCAATTTTGGCGCCTACGAGTGCAACGACGCCGCGGACAATGACTTCGATGGTCTGACCGACAGCGACGACCCCAACTGCACGGACGGGTACGACAACAACGAGGAATTCTGATCCTCGGGGTGCTGCTCGTCGCCTGTGGCGGCGGCACCGATCCCGGTGACACGGCCCCCCGCCAGTGCAACGGAACCGTTGCAGCCTGTGAGTTGCCCCTCGACCAGCTGAGCCTGGTTCGGTCCCACAACAGCCACGCCAGCGAGGAGCGGGGGTACCACCCCTTCGCGATGAACCACTACTTCGCGATCCCCACCCAGCTCGCCGACGGCGTTCGGTCCTTCAACGTGGATCTGTACCTGGTCGACGACGCCCTGATCGCTTGCCACGGGGTCTGTGAGCTGGGCAGCCAGCCCGTGGTGGAGATCTGGGATGAGTTCGAGGCCTTCCTGGCAGCGAATCCGGACGAGCTGATCTTGTTGGATGTCCAGGACGAAGCGCCGTCCGGCGTCGTCAACGCGTCCCTGGCCGCGCACGACCTGAGCCGCCGGGCGTGGGCCCAGACCGCTGGCGAGCCCTGGCCACCGCTCGCGGAGCTGCTCGACTCGGGGTCGCAGCTGGTGTTCTTCAACAGCCCGGTCGATGGCGATCCCTCCTGGGTCCTGCCCCAAGGCGACTTCGTCTACGGCACCGGCTGGCACTACCTGGCGCCGGAGGACCTGGACTGCGCGGTCCAGGGAGACGTGCTCGAGCACGGGCTCTACGAGGTGACCCACGTGCTCACCAACCCCATCGCCAGTCCGGCCTATGCGGCGGAGATCAACACGGCCGAGGTGCTGACCGAACACCTGGAGCGGTGCTTCGCCGAGGTGGGCCGGCCGAACCTGGTGAGCGTCGACTACTACAGCGTCGGCGACGTGTTCGAGGTCGTGACTGCCCTCTGAGATCAGGCGGCCAACAAGGTCTCTTCGAGCGCGACACAGGCCGCGACCAGCCGGGCGATCCACTCTTCGGCGCGCCCGTCCAGACCGATGAAGCGCAGGCCCAGGGCCAGTCCGCCCAGGGTGTCCGGGCGGGCGCCGACGACCTCGAGGTCGACGCGCAGGTAGGGCTGGCCCCGGACTCGGATCCAGCCGCTGAAGCGCTCGCCAGGGCTCAGGGAGACCCGGCCCAGGGCTGCACAGATCTTGGCCCCACCGACGGACAGGTCGGCGACGTCGAAGGCACCCGGCGCGTCGGGGGTGCAGAGCTGCAGGGTCAGGTCATCTCGGCGGGGCGCTGCCACCCGGTGGGTGGCGCGTCGCTCCTGGCCGCTGGGGTTCAGCACGACCCCATCCTCATAGACGGTCAGCGGTGTGGGCGCGATGTCCAGGTAGGGCGGATGGCCGTAGGTCAGCGCCGGCGCGTAGTGGAGCACGAAGTCCTCGAGCAGTCGCAGGCGGGCGTGCTCGGGCGATGTGTGGAGCACCTTGGGGGACTGGGACACGGGACCTCCCAGCCGGGGATCGGATCGGCGCTCGGCGACCACGACCCACCCGCTGCGGATATTCTGTGCTCGGTGCGCGCTTACGCCCGGTTTCGGTTGCCCGATGGAGGGGTCGCGGAATTGGGCCCGGGCGACTGGATCGGTCGCCTGATGAGCGCGGCCTTGTCCCTGGCCGACGGGCGGATCTCCGGTGCCCACGCCATGGTGAGCCTGCGCGGACAGGAGCTGAACTTGTTGGCCCTGCGGGGTCGCTTTGCCGTGGAGGGCAGGACCCGCAGCGCCCTGGTGCTCGAGGCGGGTCAGCGGATCGTGCTGGCCGAAGGGCTGGAGCTGGCCGTCGAAGAGGTCGTGCTGCCGACGGCGGTGATGGGGGTCGAGGGGGACGGGCTGCCCAAGCAGGTGCTCGGGGGGGTGAGCAGTCTGATGACGCGCCCGCGGCCAGAGCTGATCCCCCGGTTCGTGCCCGGGGCACCGGCCCACCTGTGGACCGACGGCGAGGGCTGGCACCTGCAGCTGGGGGACCAGACCACGTTGCTGCAGCCGGGCCACAGCTGGACAGTGGACGGCCGGGACTTCCGGGCCGTGGCGGTGGCGCTGTCGTCGGCGGGCCGAACGGCCACGCGGATGGACGGCAGCATCCAACGGACGGTGCGCGTGGTCGCCCACTTCGAGACCGCCCATGTCTTTGTCGACCAGGGCCAGGCGCTGGCGCTCAACGGTCTGTCCGCGCGCATCTTGTCGGAGCTGGTCGCGTTTGACGGTCCAGTGCCCTGGAAGGTCCTGGCCCAGGAGCTCTGGCCCGACGAGGACGACCGGGATCTGTTGCGACGCAAGCTCGACGTGAACCTGTCTCGCCTGCGCAAGAAGCTGCGAGATGCGGGCATCCGTGCCGATCTGGTGCGGGCGGACGGCTTCGGGCACTTCGAGCTCTTCCTGTTGGACGGCGACCGCGTCGAGGACCGCACGTGAGCGAGCCGGACGGCAGCGGTCCAGCGTGGAGCGGTGGCGGAGAGGGTGCCGGACCCGAGGGCTTCAGCGACCAGGCCGGCGAGCGCTACGAGCAGCGGGGACTGCTGGGCGTGGGCGGCATGGGCCGGGTCTACGCCGCCCAGGATCGTCGCCTGCGGCGCGAGGTGGCCCTCAAGGTGGCGACCACGCCGGAGCTCACCGCCCGGCTCGCTCGCGAGGCCCGGATCACCGCTCAGCTGGAGCACCCGGGCATCGTCGCCGTCTACGACGCGGGCCACGACGAGCGCGGTCGCCCTTGGTACACCATGCGACTCATCCGCGGCCGGACCCTCGAGGAGCGGCTCGCGGAGTGCGACGATCTGGGGGCCCGGCTGCGGCTGCTGGGCCACTTCCAGGACGCCTGCCAGGCGGTGGCCTACGCCCACAGCATGGGGATCGTGCACCGGGACCTGAAGCCTGCGAACATCATGGTCGGGGAGTTCGGCGAGACCCAGGTGGCGGACTGGGGGCTGGCCCGCCCTGTGCACGAGGCGCTCCAGGCCTGGGACCGCATCGTGACGGCCGGAGACGGCACCGGGGTCGCCGGCACCTCCCGCTACATGAGCCCCGAGCAGGCCCGGGGGGAAGCGCCCGGCAGAGCGGCCGACGTCTGGTGCCTGGGGGTGGTCCTCCATGAGCTCCTGTCGGGGCAGAAGGCACCGGCCGAGCCGGGTGTGGCCCCCGAGCTGGAGGGGCTGGACGAACGGGTCCCGGTAGAGCTCGTCGCCATCGTGCGGCACTGCGTCGCCCGGGATCCAGCGTCGCGCTACCCCTCTGCAGCCGAGCTCGCCGCCGACCTGGGCCGCTACCTGGATGGTCGCCGGGTCCAGGTCCACGACTACACCCCCTGGCAGTTGCTGGGTCGTCTGGCCCACGCATGGCGGGCCCCGTTGCTCGTGGCCGCAGTGGCACTGCTCGGACTGGCCTGGGTGGGGCTGGTGGGGGCCCAGCGCACGGCGGAGGAGCACGCGGTGGCCCAGCGCAACCTGGCCCAGGCGCTCGCCCAGCAGGCCCTCGTGGCGCTCGATGGGGAGCAGCACGTCGAGGCGGCGGTGCTCGCTGCCCACTCCCTGACCCTGGAGCCCTCTCCTGTCGCACGGGGCGTGTTGGCCGCGACCGCCGGTCCCAGGCCCGAGCGGGTCTCCCAGCTGCCCCTCCCGACCGCCTGTCGCGAGGACGCCTTCCTGTCCCCCGACGGCACCACGCTGCTGTGCTCGGCCGACGCGCAGCTGTCGCTGTGGTCCCTGGCCACAGGGCAATTCCTGTGGACCCAGCCCGTCCACCTGGGCCGCTTTCCCATCTGGCACGGCGACGCGATCGTGGTGCCGTCAGCCGCTGCAGACGTGCGGTGGCTGGCACTCGCAGACGGGCGCGAGCTCGAGCGCCGGCCCGTGGAGTCCCTTCCCACGCTGCTGTCCGCCGGCTCGGCCGGCGTCTGGTCCTTGAATGGAACCAAGGCGACGGTGTTGCGTGCCGGTGAACCTGCGGGGGACTCGTTCGAGATCTGCGCTTCGATGCGTTCCGGCCTGGCGGCCCATCAAGGCCAGCTGCTGGTCGGCTGCCAGGACGGCTCCTTCCGGGTCTACGCCACCGACGGTGTCGAGACCACCCGGGTCCAGGTGGAGCGGGACCAGGTCGACTGGGGACACCTGGCCTTCGATGGCGTCGCGGTCTTTGCCGGCACCCGGGACGGACGAGTCCGGCGGCTCGAGCTGGCCACGGGCGTCTGGACCGCCGAGATCCACCAGCGGGACGGAGGCGTGCTCCAGGTCGCGCCGGTGACCGGGACGCCGTGGGTCCTGGTCCGCGGCGAGCGCGGCAGCACCAGGCTGTGGGACACTGACCTGGATGCCTGGGTGGGGGCCCTGCCCGCGCGGGTGAAGCAGGTGTTTGCAGGCAGCACCCAGGACCGCCTGATGCTCCTGGGCGATGGGCTCGAGCGGTGGCGCTTGCCGAGCGGTCTGCGACCGGCCGCCGTCAGCGTGGGCCCTGGCGTCTCCCAGGTGACCCTGTCCCGAGACGGCGCCCAGACGGCCTATGCCCTGGGGGACGGCACGGTGGGGCTGTTGCGGACCGTCGACCGGCGCGTCCTGGCGGACTGGCAGTGGCAGACGGGGGTCGCCAAGTGCGTGGCGTTCCTGGACGATGGGCGCTTGTTCGCAGCGGCGATGAACGCAGGAGGCGGGCGGGTCCTCGCGCCCGGACAGGACCCGGTCGTGCCCGCTGGCCTGCCTCTGGCCCGGTTCAGGCGGGCCGGCACATTCCGAGACGGGAGCCTGTGGGCCCTGGGCTATGGCCCGACCTCCGCCTGGGTCAGCGGTGACGGCGAGGTCCTGCGAGAGGCCTGGGCGGACGTCGAGCTCTTCGACGGATCCAGCAGTCCGGACCGGAGCCACGCGGCCTTCCTGGGCACGGCCGGTGGAGTCTGGGTGCACGACGGCGCGGGCCTGGTCCAGGTGGCCGACGCGCCGGACGCCGTGGCGGTCGACGTGGGAGACGATGGCCGGGTGGTGGTCGCCGGTCGCCGCGAGGTCTGCCGGGAGGGGCGGTGCCACGATCTCGGGGAGCGCATCATGGACCTGGCCCTGGCCCCCGGGGGTCAGCGGGTGGCTGTCGGGCTGCTGTCCGGGGGCATCGTGCTCCTGGATCTCGCGACCGGGGAGCAGGAAGCGATCCTGCGAGGGCACGGCAAGCGGGTCAGCTCGCTGGAGTGGGGGCCAAGGGGCGAGCTGTTGGTGAGCGGCAGCTGGGACGGCACGCTGCGCTACTGGGACGTCACCACCCTGGACGCGGACCCCCATGCCGTGGCCCAGGCTCTCGAGACGGCCTGGGGACTCGATCTCGAGGCGGCGCTGGGCGGCTGAGCGGGGGTCTGTCCACGCCTTGGATACGCTTTCTGGGCCCAGCCACTGGCCTGCGGAGCGGTTCGGGGAGAGTCTGCAGGTCGCAGGGCCGATGGAGCCGACATGACCTCCCGCACGCCACTGGTGCCGCTCTTCTTCCTCACCGCCTGCCAGGCCGCGACCCCGGCGTCGAGCGGGACAGTGATCGCGACCCACGATCTCGTCGCGGTCCTGGGCGACCTGGCCGCGCCCGTGGGCGTCACCCTGGACCCGGACTCGGGTACGCTGTACGTGCTGGACGCCTGGGAGGGGGTCTATGCCCTGACCGACACAGGGTTCCAACAGCACCTGACGTCGGACGATCTGACGGTCACCGGTGGTGTGGATCAGCGGCCGTACACCGACGTGGCGGCGATGGGCGATGGCCGCTTCGCGGTGTCCGTGAGGAGCGATGGCCTGCTGTACGACCCCGAAGTGGGGGGCACGGTGCAGCACTTCTGCTACGAGCCGGGCGACACGGGCTTGTGGGCCGAGGAGTACCAGCACACCAACAGCCTGGGCTACGACGCCGAGGGGGATCGGCTGGTCGCGACGCCGCAGACCATCCAGGTCGACGACGACGCGGCGCTGGAGGCATCTGTCGCAGAATTCGACGGCCAGGAGGGCACGCCGCTGCACTTCTGGAGCCTGGATGACGCCGGTTTTGCGCCTGGGGCTGTCGCGGTCCAGGCCGGCGGCTCGCTACTGCTCGCCCATGGCGACACGATCTACAGCTACGAGGCGGGGGCCGTGGCGGCAGATCCGCTCGTCGGACTGGCGGGGCTTGGCGTCACGCGAATCGAGGGTCTTGCGGTGGATGCGACCAGCGGGGATCTGTGGGTCGTGGACGGGGAGCGGGTGGCACTGTTGCGGATCAGCGGGTGGCGGTGATCACTTGAAGTGGCGCTCGATGATGTTGATCATGTCGTCGTAGCCGTAGCCTTGACTCCAGTCGACCTGGTGCACCCCGGAGAGGGCTGCGATCTGGCGACGTACTTCGTTGTCCGGGCGCACGGTCGTGAACAGCAACGGAAGCATCTGGGGGGACAGCCCGTACTTTCCACGGATCTCCCGAGCCAGGATGAGCCCGGCGTCGAGGGACTGCTGGACCTGGAGTGGCGTCGGATTTGGGGTCGCATTGAGCTGTTCTTCGGTCAGGCTCGGTACCATGACGTCCAGCACCGCACCGGCGTAGCGCAGCTTCCGTTCAACGATCTGCGCGATGTAGTCCCGGCCCTCTGGCAAGGAGCGGGCCGCGTGGACCTCATGACCGCGCTTGGTCAGCCACTTGATCAGCCGCTCGATCAAGTCTGGCTGATCGTGGAAGAGGAGGACCGGCTTTCGGCTACCCATGTCTGGTCACCTCGGCTCTTGTGTCAGGAAGTGTAGGCGGAAGACGTTGTAGGTCCGGTAGTCCTGCCCGACCCCGCGGTCTACGGTGACGCTGCCACCGAATGACGCCATGATCATCTGCGCCAGGTGGAGGCCGATGCCGGTGCCCTGTCCGGGTCGCTTGATCTGGGCGCGGGGGGTTCGATACTCCCACTCGAAGATCTTCTCCCACAGCTCTGTCGGGATCAGCAGGCCCAGGTTGGCGACCTCGAGCGTCAGGCCCGTCTTGGGCTTCTCGTCGCGAATGACGGTGACGGTCGTGCCGCGATCCGAGTATTTTATTGCATTTTCAATAAGAATTCCAAGAACTTGACGGAGAAGATCCTGGTTGGCCCAGACCCGCGTTTCCTCGGTGATGTTCGCCTTGCCAGCCTTGTTCTTCTCGACGAAATTCAGTCGGATTCCCTCGACATCGGCGATCACCCTGTAGTCCGTCATCAGCAGTGCCAAGGGTCTGCGCAGGAGCTCCATCGCCTTGGGGAAGGGGTCACCCTTGTGCAGCTTCAAGAGGTGAGACATGTTCATGGCCTGCATCGTGGCCACGCGGGTCTGTCCCAGGGCGTACTCCAGGTTCTTCGACACGTCCTCGCCATCTGCCAGCTGTTCCTCGATCAGCTTCAGCCGGCCGTCGATTGCGGTCAATGGTGACGCGATCTGGTGGCCGACGGACAGCACGAAGCGTTTCTGCGACCTGTTCTGGGCCTCGAGACGTCGGAGGAGTTCCTGGTCGTTCAGCACCTTGAGCTCGCTGGATCCGAGCATCTTCTGGACCTGGATCCGGTCCTGGATGCTTCGGTAGATGCCCTCGACGAACTCGATCTTGCCGGAGCTGGGCTCGGTGGTCACCAGCAGGTTCAGCTCGATCGCGAAGATCTCGCCCTGCTTGTCCCTCCAGTTCACGACCTTGTTGAGCAGGCGACCTCCGTTGAGCGAGGCGCTCTTCATCAACAGGGCATACTGGTTGTCGTTGGCGAACAGCTCGGAACGGCCCATCCGGGCCAGCTCGACCCGGCTGTACCCCGTGAGGGTGGACTCTCGATCCGAGGACACGAGCGTGCGGCCGTCGGCATCGGCCCGGTAGTAGGCGAAACCGAAGCTACCGAGCATGAGCGACTCAGACATCTCCCGAGCCATGCCCACCACATAGGGGATGGGGGGGTGGACCCGGCTGTCGGTCTGCATCCTGAAGCGGATCTCGACGGGGCGGGAGGTGCCGTCCGGCCGCTGCACATGGACCTCGAGCGGGCCAGCGTCGTTTTCGCCGCGCCTCAGTGCAGCCCGCAGGAGCTTCTGCACGCGCAAGCGATCGGCCGGCAGGTACAGGGCCAGGGCATCTTTGGTCCTGAGCTCCCCCAGGGGCGTGCCGAACATGCGCACCGCGCCGGGATTGGCACGGGTGACCCGGTTGATGCCTTCAGGATCCTCTGGCATGCGGTGAGAGACGATGATCGACTCGCCAGCACCTTCAAAGATCTGCTCGAGCAGCAGCAGGTCCTCGCGGTCCTGGAGCACCACGCCCAACAGATCAGCCAGAAAGGCCAGAGCGGTCTGGTCCTGGGCGGTAAAGGGCGCCCGGCTGGGAGAGCGCGAGATCCTGAGCACTCCGACACACGTACCTCCGCGTACCAGGGGCACGGCCAGGAAGATGGTGGCCGGCTGACCGTCGGGGCCGTGCTCGGCATGAAGTGGGCCCTCGCGGTCCTTGATCCGGGAGTCCTGTTCGCCTGGGAGCGTCGTCTGTTCGTTGATCTCCTCCTGATTCAGGGAGTCGGAGAGACGCAGCGCCTGCTTGCTGGACCACACCCATCCGGTCAGCCCGGTCCAGGAGGGGTAGCGCACGCTGGGTCCAGCCCAGAGTGCCTGGTCGGTGGTTGCAGCGAGACGCAGGAGGCCGCCCGCCTGGAACAGCAGGGTCACGATGTCGGCGTCGAAGATCTCCTTGAGCTCTCGGACCAGCCCGCCCAGGTTTCCACTCTGGTCCTGGGTGCGCGCCAGGCTCTCCAGCTGTCGGATCCGGGTCTCAGAGACGCTCTCCAGAGCGTCCTGGAGTGGGATCCAGGCCACAGAGGCAAGCCGCTCCAGCTGGACCAGGTCCAGGAGTGGATCTGTGCCCCGGCGCACGGCGATCAGGCCCAGGGTGCGCCCTTCGAGGCGAATTGCAAAGGCGTCGATGGCGTCGTCGACCTCCAGGTCCAGCAAGTTGCGGTCCAGGTCCAGGAGCAGCGTGGGATCTACGCCTTTGGCGACGCTGGTGGCCAGCAGTTCCAGGTTCCGGACAGAGCCGCTATCGGGCGCAAGCGGACAGCGGAGTTGGGCACAGGCCAGTGGGTGGCCGGCGCTGTCCACCGCCAGGGCGAGCGCGCCCTTGGCGCCGTCAAGATCACTGGCCAGCTCGACGAGGTCCTCGAGACGTTGCTGCAGGCTGCGCCCGGGCAGTGCGGCAAAGAGGTCGACCAGGCGCCTGGCGAGCCAGCGGTGGCTCTCGACGGACTCGTCAGCCATTGGCCCGGCTTTGTGCCCCGTCCAAGATGATCCAGTTCCGCGCCCCGGCGCGGGCCACCGGCGTGGCGCCATCGCGGGTCAGGATGACCTCTCGGATCCGTCGTCGGTCATTGGTGTTGTGAGCGTTCATGAGCGCAAAGAGTCCCCGGCTCTGCGCCTGGTCCTGCGTGCGCAGGACCCGCTCCGCATGGGCCTTGATCACACCGGCCAGCGTCAGATCGGGGAGCTGAAGCCAGGCGTGGATCCTGGCCATGAGGGCCTTGAGACCCCCTTCGGCAGACTCCACGATGTCGTGGAGATCATCCACGAACCGGCCCCGAACCCCTGCGGCACTCCGTGACGGGACCTGGATTGGCTCCACACCACCGGCGGTCAGCGCCTCCAACATCCAGGCCTCGCCCAGGGAGGTGCCGGGTGCCAGCGGGAATTCGGAGCTCAGCTCGACCCAGGCCATGGGCGCTCTGGGCGCCTCCAGTGTCGCGTCGTCTCGCGCCAGCAACGTGCCCACGATCTCACGGGAGCCGGCTGGGGGGACCTCTCCGGGTGACCTGCACAGGACCAGCGCGTCGGCCCAGGCCACGCCGCCGACCCACGTGGCCGGGCCCAGCCCGCTGCCCAGGTGCAGGATCACCGCCCGATAGTGCTTGCGGAGCGCCCCCAGCAGCGCACAGAGGGCGGACCGGCCGTCGGGGTCCGACACAGCGCGTCGCGCGTCCCCAGGCGCCGAGGGATCGGGTTCCAGCTCGGCGATCGCCCGCTCGAGGAGCAGCCGGTGGTGCAGCACGGCCTGGGTCTCGAGGTGTGGCGCGACCAGCCCCGTTCCCAAGAGCTTCAGGTTCGGCAGGGACCGGGGGAAGGGCGTGTCGACGATGCTGTCGTCGGTGACCAGCGGGGTCAGCACCGCGGAACGCTCGGGTGGCGGCGCATCCACGGCGGCCTTGAGCAGACCGGCGAGACCCCGACCCGGCGCTGACTCGGGCGGGGTGGTCATGGCCAGGGCCAAGGCGTGCTCCAGGCGGCAACCGGCCAGGTCCAGGTCCACCACCAGCACAGGCTCGTCGGCGTCGAGCAGCCGCTGGTGGTGGGCGACCCGGCGGGCGATCGCGGCCGTCAGCTCGGCGGTTCGCCCGTCTCCGTAGACGGCGATCACGCGGGCATTGTCGATGGCGCTGGGCTGCACAGCGGTCGTGGGCGGCACCATGCGGTGCTTCCAGCTGCGCCCGCTGCGGTCGAAGAGGGCCCGGACTGCCGTCGCGGTCAGCGGCTGGCCCTGGTGCACATTGTGATCCAGCCAGGCGGTGCCCAGGGTGGAGAGCTTGTAGATCGGGCGACTCGTGCCGCGCTTCAAGGCCACGCTCACCAGCGCCACGTCGGGGGCGCTGAGTTCCTTGCCCAGGATCTGACCGATGCGCTGCGGGGTCTTGCGGATCCCCTCGGGCAAGGCGCGGTGGACCTTGGCGGGTGATAGGTGGTGAGGCATGGCGTCGCGAAGGGCCACCAGGACCGCCTGCTTGGTGGGGCTGAGCGACAACAGCGTGGGGTCCTTGGTGCTCGGCACGGCCGGTGTCGGATCGGCCCCCCGCTGGAGTGCGCCCAGCTGGTCGTGCAGGCCCAACAGGAAGGACACCAGTGGGATGCAGCGGCGTCGGTGCTCGCGGCCCAGGCGGCTGAGCTGGTCGACCGCCCGATCGAGGGGGACCAGGAGCTCGTCGAGTTCGCTGGCGTCCTGGGTGGACATCAGGCCCCCGACCCACTCCCACACAGCGAGCTGGAGCTCCCCGGTGTCCCGGTCCGTGATCGCGCCCCCGGCACGGCCCTGTTGCACGAGTGCCTCTAGCTGCGCGAGGGGAGGGTGAATTGCCATCGGCTCTCCTTGGATCCCACACCCGGTCTCGGACCGCAGGGAGCCTAGCACAGGTCGGAGCGAAAGACCAAAGAACGTCACCCGGGATTCCCCCGCCATGGAGCGGGTCACAAAACTTGACCTCAATTGTGGCTGTTAGCGGACACAAGGCAGTTCGAAAATGAAAGTAAACCCGCGCTTGCGTTGCGGTTCGAAAGGTAACAGAATGGCAACGAAGAGGCACACCCATGTCCGGTTCCCGCAGTCACTACCGCCACCGGTTCCCGTTGGGGACCGCGCGAGGCTTCGGTGCCCAGGGCGTGGTGTACGACACCCACGATCCCGACGATCCCGAGCAGTCCTTGGTCATCAAGACCACGCCTGCGCCGATCGTCGACACCACCGAGCGCGCCCGCTGGCGGCGCGAGGCCCAGCTCCTCCTGATCGTGCACCACCCTCACCTGGTGCGCCTTCACGACTGGGGGGTCGACGACGACCAGCCCTACCTGGTGCTGGAGCTCCTGGACGGTCAGACCCTGGACCAGGCCGTCGCCCACGGGGCCCTGCCCACGTCGTCCGCCGAGCTCGCGGACCTGCTGCTCGGTCTGGTCGGTGCGCTGCGGGCCGTACACGCCGAGGGCGTGCTGGTCCGGGACCTGAAGAGCAAGAACGTCATGGTGGTCGAGCGTGGCTTCGTGCTCACCGACATGGGGCTGTGCACTTCTGCCGCGTGGACCCACGTGACCGACCTGGGCGCCGTGCCCGGCTCCCCGGCCACCATGCCGCCCGAGGCCTTCGGCGACGATCCGGTGCCCACGCTGGGGTACGACGCCTATGCGCTGGGGGTGGTCTTCTACGAGGTGGTCACCGGCACCGCTGCCTTTACGGGTCCCTCGGACGAGAGCCTGGGCGAGATGATGGCGCGGATCGTGCGGACAAAGCTGGCCTCCCGGGAGCTCGACCCCGGCGTGGCGGCCGAGGCCTGCTGGCGGCGCCTGATCTGCCGGCTCACGTGCAGTGACCCCGCCGAGCGGCTGACGGACCTGATCGTCGTCGAGGCCGTGCTGATGGCCATCCGGGACGGTGAGCCCACCGATCCGCTGCTGGACGCGGCGGAGCCCTCTTCGCTCCAGGAGGAGTCCATGATCTCGGAAGAAACCTTCACCCCGCCGCCTCCCGTGGAGGCTCGCTCCGAGCGGCCGCCTTGGCTCCTGCCGCTCTACGTGGGCGCCTGCTTCAGCCTGCTCGGCCTGGGCCTGGCGGCCACCTGGCCCACCTCGAACGGGGATCCGCTTCTGGACATCCCGGCGGGGGACCCGATCGCACTGGATGTCATGCCGACCTCGGACCTAATCGCGGAGCGCCGGGACCTCACGCCCGAGGTCTTCGGCGACGGGAACGACGCGTCAGGTGGCCACGGCTTCCAGTTCGATGGAGACGACGCCCGGGTCGCGGTGCCGGACTGGCAGCGACCGCGGGCCACCACCGAGCCGAAGCAGACCCCTGCCGAGCTGGCCTTCGACCCCGACGCGGTCGTGGTCATCCCCGACTTCCAGAAGACCCACCCCGAGCCCGGCCAGTTCTTTGACCGGCTGAACACCCCCCAGGAGAACCCGTGATGAACACCCTCAAGGCCGCCTTGCTGTCCATGCCCCTGCTGTTCCTGCCGGACGTGGCGGTGGCCGGCGACGGCATCATCGAGAAGAACCAGTCCATCTCGTACGTGTTGCTCGAGGTCTACGCGCCAGAGCTCGAGGCCTACGTCGCCGGCGGCGGCGAATTCCAGGACGTCCTGGACGCCTTCTGCCAGGTTCAGGAGACCTTCGGGCTCGAGGACTGCGACCTGGTCCTGCCCGGCTTCAGGGTTCGCGTGCCGCCGTTCGCGGTCCTGGTCGGCCAGGATGGCCCCGCCGGTGCCATCGACAACTTGCCGCCGGTGCTGAACCACGCCGCCGAGAGCCTGGTGGTCCAGTTCGCCGAGCTGACCGGCGAGCCCATCACCCAGGAGACCCGCGACTGGGCCACCGGCGTGGTCGTGCTGTTCAGCGGCATGGGCTTCGGCCACGAGGCCATCGCCAACCGCGTCGCCGAGCTGGACGCCACCGATGTGGACGCGTTGCGCACCGAGATCCTGCGGCCCCTGCCGGTGCCGTGGGTGGAGTTCACCCCCGACGGCCAGCTCGTCTTCAAGGACCACCTCTAGACCCTCCAGGAGCCCTCCATGCGTCACTTCCTCAAGATCACCGCCGCCGTCCTGATCACCGGCTTCTCGCAGGCCACCCCTCTTGCTTCCGCGGAGGCAATGGCCGCTCAGACGCCCAAGGTGCAGGAGTACTCCGACGAGTACGCCCAGCCCGATGACGAGGCCACGCCGGACGACGAAGGCAAGGGCCTGTCCATCGAGGAAAAGGCGCCGGGTGAGACCTACGGCGGCTTGAACTACCCGCCGCTGAAGATCAACTACCGGATCCACGTCCCCGGGCGCATCAAGTTCGTCTTCGGCCCCACAGCCAAGGTCCACAACCCCAAGTCCATGACGATGGACCTGGAGATCGCCACAGGGACCATCTTCGTGGTCAAGGACGCGCCCGCCGACTTCCAGGCCGTCGTGGTGCTCAAGGGCTGGACCTTCCGCCTGAAGCCCGGCGAGTCCGCCAGCGAGATCATCTACGTGCTTTGCGTTCACCCGGGGGTCGCTCCGCTGCCCCTGGACCGCGAGCTCACCGCGGTTGGCACCCTGAGCCCAGACATCGTCAAGCTCCTGGAGGGCTACCGCGAGGCCGACCAGGACGCGACCCCGGCGATGCTCGAGGAAGCCCGCAACGAGGTCGTGGCGGCCATCCACTGCGACCTCGGTCGTTTCATGGACAAGAAGGACGCCGACAAGTTGGCCATCCCAGAGGAGTGCCGGCCGTGACGTTCCTGCTGTCGCTGTCCGCCGCCTTGGCCGGCCCGTTGAACGGACCGGTGGGGCTCTCGCTGGACCTGGCGGTCGATCTGGAACAGGACGACCTGCCCTATGCCGGGGGCATGTCGATGTTCCACGAGACCTTCCAGGTCAAGTCCTTCGGTCTCGGCCTGGGTCTGGGTCTGAACGGCGGCGCCCAGGACCTCGACGGCTCGGCGCCCAGCTCGTGGATGACGCCTCGGCTGTCGGCGATGGTCTGGCGCGACCAGGACCTGGGCCGCTGGCTGGACTGGCGCCTCGAGGCCGGAGGCGGGGTCGCCACCACCACCCTCAAGCTGACCGGCGCCGCCGCCCTGGACTCGGGCCGCACTGTGGACGACCCCTGGTACGGCCAGCTCCTCGTGGGTACCCACCTGTTGATCCGCGGCGGGTGGACCGTCGGCATCGAGATCAACGCGGACTGGACCGACGGCACCTGGATGCGAGAGCGGACCGCCGTGTCCCTGGGAATCGGGCGGCGGGTGTTGATCGAGCCGGCCGTCGAGGTCGAGGCCAAGCAGGTGGTCGTCTACCAGCCCGAGCCCGAGCCCGAGCCCGAGCCCGAGCCGGATCCCGTGCTGGCGGAGATGTTCGCGCCCGGTGAGGGCCCATGGCAGGGGCCCGGCGCCGATGCCGTTTCGCTCGCCGAGCAAACCCCGCTGGCAGAAGCCGAGGATCGGGACGCGGACGGGGACGGCCTGGACGACGAAGAAGAGGGCATCCACCGCACCGATCCCCACCGGGCCGACACCGATCAGGACGGCCTCGGGGACGGCGACGAGGTGGCGCAGGATCTGGACCCGAACCACTGGGACAGCGACCGCGACGGACTCTCCGACTACGCCGAGGTCAAGCTCTACCGAACAGACCCCCTCAGCGGGGACTCCGACAACGACGCTTTCAGCGACAAGTACGAGATCGAGACCAGCAAGACCTCGCCGAACCGGCGCGACACGGACCAGGACGGGCTCGAGGACAGCCTGGATGACTGCCCGGACGGCATTCCGGGCGAGTCTGTCGACGACGCGGGGTGTGCCTTGCTGATGCCCTTCTATGAGCATGGCAGCCAGTTCACGGACGCTCCCTTGCCTCGGCCCAAGAAGCTCGGCCGGACCACCCTCCAGGCCCCGGCCCAGGTCCCCGGCGTGGGTGGTACTGACGCCGACGAACTCTCGGGCGAAGAGCGCGTCAGGCGCCTGCACGAGCTCGCGGCCCGCCTGGGCGCCAACTTCGACCCCGAACACCGCGAGCCTGGCTCCGACCCCCGGGCTCGCAGCTTCGAGTTCTCCGACGACTCGAGGCCTCCCAAGGAGTCCCCCTGCGGCCGCGAGGTCTACCAGGACTGTCCCAACGAACAGGAAGACTGAGATGTTCTTCACCACCCTCTGGATGTCCATCGTCGCCGAACCCCTGAACGAGGACTTTGGCGCAAACGCGCCCGAGCCCTACGCGGTCACCGTGACCGCCCAGGTCCGGGACGACTTCGAGGGCAATCAGCTGGTGGAGCTGCCTCCCTACGCCATCGTGCGCGTCATCGGCGACGAGGACGGTCAGTGGCAGCGCCTGCTGGTCATCGACCGCATGTCCCGGATACTGGGCGACGGCGAGCGCATGAGCGAGACCCGTACCGCCTGGTGCATCGACGGCGAGTCCGTGCCGAGCGTGCCCGAAGGCGCGGTGCTCGAGCTCGTCGACACCCTGCCCCACGAGGCCGCCGCCTGCCTCACCGAGTCCTTCCGCTACACCGGCGTGCCACAGGTCCAGGACGACTGGATCCAGCGCTGCGTCCGCCCCTACGTCCCCCCCCACCCCGACTGGGACAAAGAGGTCCTCTGATGTTCTGGCTGCTCGTCCAGGCCGTGCACGCCGGCCCCGTCCTCCTCATCGACAAGGACTGCCCGACCTCGGGCTGCATCGACGAGCACGCGGCGCCGGGCACCTACACCTCCCGATCTCCGACCCTGCGGGTGATCGACCTCCAGGGCCCGACTCGGGCCACGGTGCGGCACGTCTGGTCGGTGCGCTACGGCCAGGTCGAGGGCGACAAGACCTTCGAGAACGATCGAAAGACCCCCCACGGCAGCTACAGCATCTCCAAGGCTCGACCCCGGGACATCGGCGGCCCCTTCGGCGGCTGGTCCCTGCCCATCGACTACCCCAACGCCGAGGACGAGCGCGATGCGGGGGCTCGGGACCCCGGCGACGACATCACCTTCCACGGCGGCCCGGGCCGGGCAACCGACGGCTGCGTCCGGGTCTTCGACCTGGGACAGGATCCCGCTGACCACCACACCGAGTCCATCGAGACCCTGGCCGGCCTGGTCCGCCGCGCCCAGGAGCCGCTCCAGGTGCTGATCGTGCCTTGGCTCGACCCCAAGTGCCGGGTCGACGCCTATGGGGTGATGCCGATGGCGTGCTCCGTGGCCTTGGACCGGCTCGTCTCCCGGGCGCGGGCCCACGACCGCCCAGCGGCAGCCCAGGTCGTGGCCCAGCTCGCCGACGTGTCGGCGCCCCAGGAGCCCATCCTGGCCTTCCTGGACCATGAGCCTGTGTCCATCCCCAGCTGGCAGCAGGAGCGCCCGCGCCCGCAGGAGCTGCCCCCGTTCCGCTTCGACAACGGCGGCGAGCCGGCGGCCCTGCCCCGCTGGCAAGCCCTGCCCTGATCAGCCGCCCAGAACCCTGGCCGCCCGCTTCGGCAGGGCCTTGCTCGGGGACCCCGGGAAGCTCGTCGCCGCCGCCGCCAAGGCCTCCGCGGCCCAGGGCCCGGAGAGCGCACGGGCAGAGTCCAGCGCCGCCATGCCGCAGATGTAGTCCTTGGGGTCTCGGGCCCCGCGGATCAAGATCTCCACGGCTCTGGACTCGCGGGGGCCCGGCGTCGGGGTCTCCGATGGCCCCAGGCTCGCCGTCGAGCCGTCGCTGGTCGCTTGCTGCCGGAAGAACGCCAGCCGCCAGGCCCCACGGAACAACAACGTCGTGCGGGTCACGCTGTCCCGGGCCTTGGTGGACAGGTAGCGCAGGCCCTCCAGGGTCGAGACCGCTCGCCGGCCCACCACGTGGGTCGGCTGCTCCCGGGTCAGCCGGGCCGCGCCTACCTGGAGAGCGGTCCAGGCCGGGCCGGGGGGAAGTCCCTCGCCGTGCTCGCGGATGAAGGCTTCCTGGGCTTCGAGGGGCGTGGCGGTGCTCAACATCTCCAGCAGGTTGCGGATCCGCGCCTGGTCACCGGCGCTGTTCAGGACCTTGCCGGCGGGCCGCTTGGCTGCTGCCAAGGCGTCGTCGAACCCGCCCTCGTACTTGGACCCCGGCGGCATCTCCCGCACGCACAGGGCCCGCACCACCGATCGCAGGACGGTGTCGGCGTGCCACATGCCGACGGTCTCCAGGTTGCGCCAGCTCGCGGCCAGGTGCTCGACCTTGCGGCCGACGTACCGGGCATCCCGCACGGCCGCGAGCGCCAGGCGGTCCAGGGCCTGGCTGGGGTCCCCGCCCAGTGCCCAACCGGCGATGACGCTGTCGGCGTGATCCCCGTCCCAGTCCTGGAGGGCGCGGTCCAAGGCGGTGGCCGGGTCCCGCACGCGTCCGGGACTGCGGGCCTTGGGCATCGCGTCGGCCCCGCCGCGTTCTTCGGCCCACAGATGGGTGAGCCAGATCCACGGCCACCAGCGCAGGTCGGTCGGCGCCAGGGCGTCGGCACGGGCCACTGCGTCTACCGCGATGACCAGATCGAAGATCCGACTCAGCCCATGGGAAGCCCCGATGCCCCGACAGGTCGCCAGGGTGAAGGCTTCGTGGAGCTCGCGCGGGGTCAGGCCCTCGCGGATCCGCTCTCCGAGCCCGCCGGGCAGGGCGTCGGCCTGGGCTTCCAGCAACCAGGCCGTGGGCGCATCGCCGGCCCACGCCCGGCCCGGCATCACCAGGCCGGCGGCGCCGGCGAGCAGGGCTCTGCGGGTCGGGCCGTTCAGGCTGCCTCCAGGGTCATCCCTAAAACGGCAGTACCACGACCTTCTACGCAACGCGGATGCTGTTGACCTTGACCGGCGTAGAGGGGCGGCCCTGGCGGGTGCCCTTGGACTCGATCGTCTTGATCACGTCCATGCCGCTGCTGACCCGGCCGAAGACCGGGTGCTTGGAAGGGGTGGAGGTGTCCCACCAGTCCAGGAAGCGGTTGTGCACGGTGTTGATGAAGAACTGGGAGCCGCCGGAGTCCGGCCGACCGGTGTTGGCCATGCTCAGGGTGCCGGGCTCATTGGAGAACTTGGCGTTGGCCAGGTGCTCATCCTTGATGTTGCCGTGAGGCGGGCCGCCGGTGCCGGCCCGGGAGCTGTTCGGATCCTTGGAGTGGGGGCAGCCGAACTGGCACATGAAGTTCGGGATGATCCGGTGGAAGTGCAGGCCGTCGTAGAAGCCGCTGTTGGCCAGGTCGATGAAGTTCTTGGAGGTGATCGGCATCTGCTCCAAGAAGACCTCGACCTCGAAGTCGCCCTGGCTGGTGCTGAAGGTGGCCGTGGGGTTCGGCATGTTTTCTTGCTCCTGGATGAAGGTGAGGGGTCCCTAACGAGGTGCGCTCGGGTTGCCCCGCGGCCGAGCCTCCTGTCACACTGCGCCCGCGACGCCGGGTGCCACCGGGGTTTGGAGGAGAAAAACCATGAGCCTGAACCTGTTGATCCTCGGCGGTCTCTTGACGACCACCACCGGCTGCGGCGACGACACCACCACCACCGTCTCCGGGGTGACCGACGCCGACACCGACACCGACACCGACACCGACACGGACACCGACAGCTTCGTCGGCCACGTGGTCGAGCCGACCGGGGCGACACCGGCCAGCGGGAGCTTGTCCATCGACCTCCGCTCCTTGACCCTGGGGGACGAGTCGCTGGATCTGGACGCGTCCTACTACACCGGCACAGTCGAGTCCGACGGGACCTTCTCCGTGCCCCTGGGCACGCCGGACGAAGCCGACCTGGTCGAGCTCGACCCTGAGAACCTGCCCGGCTTCATGGCCCTGCTCACGGTGGGTGTGGTGTTCAGCGACGGTGACGGCAACGGCGAGTACGACGACGGCGAGGACTTCCTGGGCGCCAACCTGTCCAGGTGGGTCGTCTATGGGGCCGGGACCGTGCCTACCGGCTGGCCCGAGGGCTGGGCCTTGGTCGACGCCCACATCTTCGACGAAGGCGAAGGCGCCGAGCCGGACTTCTACCCCATCACCGACGACGTCGAGGTCAACCTCAGCGGCCTGGTCGTGGACGCGGCCACCCTGGGCGGGACCTGGGAGAAGACCAACAGCGGCGGCGGCGGTCCCCCGGGGCCCGCACCGGCCGAGGAGCGCATGGTCGTCATCGGTCTCGACGAGAACTTCGAGCCGGACTTCGACCTGAACTACGCCGACGCGCTCATGGCGGCGACTTGGTCCCTGGACCTGACCGGCTCGCCAGGCGAGCTGTTCCAGCTGGCCAGTGCCGAGATCGAGGGCTTCGATCTCTTTGGCGCCTATGCGACCGGTGTGGTCTACGTGGACTTCGACGGCAGCGGAGACTTCAACCTGGGCGGAGCGGGCAGCGACAGCGTCACAGGCGCCACCGCGTGCACCCGTGACGGCGACGCCGTGCTGCCGGCCTACATCGGCGCACCCACCAGTGCCCCGGCGGGCCTGATCATGAGCGCCTTCGGCTTCACCGGCGGCTGGAACCTGATGGTCGTCAACGACGAGGACACCACCGACACGGGCAAGACCGCCCCGGCGATGAAGGGCGGTGACGAAGGCGGCGGACCCCCCGAGGTCGTCGATCCGGCGGACTACGGCAGCCTGGTCGTGAACTCGGACTGCACCCTCTGATGATGACCCTGGGCGGGGCGGCAGCGCTGCTGCTGTCCGCCTGTACCGGGCCGGGCGACGACACCGGCTCGGTGCCTTGGGCCTACGCCATCGCAGGGCAGGCGGTGGACGTCGAGGACACTCGGCGCCCCGACGCCTTGCGGGCAGCGGCGGTCCTAGTGCGCTTCGGCATCGAGTTCCAGGAAGACCTGGAGACCGGCGAAGGGGTCAGCCAGGACGAGGTCAATCCGGACGGGACCTTCGTCCTGGGCCTGGCCGAGGCCCCGCCCGAGGAGCACCTGGGGCCGCTGTCCAACGTCTACGACGACGCGCTCGTTGGGGCGCTGTACTGGGTGATGGTCTACGAGGACGACGACAGGGACGGCGCCTTCACAGCGGGGGTGGACCGCGTGGCTGGCGGGGACATGGATCGCTGGCTCATCTACCTGGACCAGGCCGACAACCCCGAGGCCGAGGCCTGGCCAAGGGGCTGGTCCCTGGTCGACCTGCAGCTGTCCGGCCAGTACGAGCCCAACCGCTGCCTCTTCGACAGCACCGAGCCCCTGCTCTGGATGACGGGCCTGGGACTCGAGCCCGAGTTCCACGAGCTGGCCAGCGACGTCGAGGTCCCCCTTGCGGGGCTGACGGCGTCGCTCACGATGGGCGGCCAGGTCGGCATCCTCGCCGACGGCGTGGTGGCGTTGCCCTACCAGCACCTGGTCCAGGGCGTGGACCTGGACAAGGTCTTCGACACGCCTGTCGACGCCAACGCCTACCTCGGCACCGTGACCGAGCCGCCTCCGGACAGCCACTACGTCAACAGCGATCCGGACTGGACCTACACCTATGCCCTGCCGGTGCCCTACTCCGAGGCGACCCGGGACGGGGCCTACAGCACCGCCGACGACCTGGAGAACGCGACCTTGTGTGTGGGCGACGAGCAGGTCTACCTGCGCTACACCCGGCCGGTCACGACCTACCGGGGCTACCGCTTCCTGGAGTGCTACGGCGGCACGGCGGGCTGGCGGCTGGCCACGACCGACCCGGAATCGGGGGCGCCCCTGTTCTGGACGAGCGCCCAGGCGCTCGATGCGGACCTGGATCCCCAGGTGTGCCCGCTGTGGTGATCGCCACAGTCCCTTCCCTCTTCCGCCTGGGGGCCGCCGAGGCCCGGTTGAGGGGTCTCAGGGCCCTCAGACGGTCATCTCCGACCTGATCAGTCGCCCCAGGCGGAAGAATTCAGGGGCTGTGGTCCCGCAGGCGGAAGAAGGTGGCGGCTCTGCCTCTGCTGAGCGCCTTCCGACGCCTGCCCCTCTTCACCAACCCGCCACCCGACATCGCCCAGGACAGGGTCACTGGATAGAGGCCCGGCCCCGTGCCGGCCCCCAGGAGGACCCCATGCCGTCGAAGCTCGCGAATGCCCGCCGCACCCACACCTGCGGAGAGCTCCGGGCCGATGACTCGGGTTCGGTGGTCGTCGTCCAAGGCTGGGTGCACAACTACCGGGACTTCGGTGGGGTCGTGTTCCTGGATGTGCGCGATCGCCACGGCATCACCCAGATCACCTGTGACGAGCGCGTCGCCGACGACGTCAGGGCCCTCGCGGCCCGCTGCCGCCAGGAGTACGTGATCGAGGTCTCCGGCAAGGTGCACGCCCGCTCCAACCCCAACGACAGGATCCCCACCGGGGCGATCGAGGTCCTGCCCGACGCCTTGGAGATCCTGACCAAGTGCCCGCCGCTGCCGTTCTCCATCGAGAACGCCGAAGCGGCCGAGGAGACCCGGCTCCAGTACCGCTACCTGGACCTGCGACGAGCGCCCCTGCAGAACGCCCTCATGATCCGCTCCCAGGCCGCCCAGGCCGCCCGGCGCTACCTGGACGGGCTCGGCTTCCTGGAGATCGAGACCCCGGTGCTGACCCGGGCCACACCCGAAGGCGCCCGGGACTACCTGGTCCCGAGCCGCGTGCACCCGGGCCAGTGGTACGCGCTTCCCCAGAGCCCTCAGATCTTCAAGCAGATCCTGATGATCAGCGGGTTCGACCGCTACTTCCAGATCGTGAAGTGCTTCCGGGACGAAGACCTGCGGGCAGACCGCCAGCCCGAATTCACCCAGATCGACCTGGAGATGAGCTTCGCGTCCCGGGAGACGGTGATGGAGATGACCCAGGGCTGCGCCGAGGCGGTCTGGCAGGCCGTGCTCGGTCGGGGGCTGGGCGACGTGCCGGTCCTCTCCTACGACGACGCGATGGCCCGGTTCGGCGTGGACGCGCCGGACATCCGCTTCGCCATGGAGCACACCGATCTGACCGCGACCCTGGCCGGGTCCGAGTCCAACGTGATCCAGGGCGGGCTGGCCGACGGCGGCATCGCCAAGGGCATGAACGTCAAGGGGGGCGTCGACGGCACCAGCCGCAAGGTGCTCGACGGGTGGACCCAGTTCGTGCGTCGCTACGGCATGGGCGGCCTGATGTGGGGCAAGGTCAACCCGGACGGGCTGAGTGGCCCGCTCAAGAAGCTCCTGAGCGCCGGCGAACAGGACGCGGTCAAGACCGCCCTGGACGCCCAGGTCGGCGACGTGCTCCTGCTGGGGGTCGGCCCCACGAGCCGCGTGCACGCCGGCATGGGCCGCCTGCGAGCCCACATCGGCAAGCAGCGTGGCCTGACCGCCCAGCAGGACTTCGCCTTCTGCTGGGTCGTGGACTTCCCGTCCTTCGAGTACGACGAGGACGAGGGCCGCTACTACGCGATGCACCACCCGTTCACGGCGCCGCGGCCGGACCACCTCGACGCCATGCGAGCCGGCAAGCTAGGCGAGGTGTACGCCGACGCCTACGACTTCGTCTGCAACGGCTACGAGATCAGCGGCGGCTCGATCCGGATTCACCAACCCGACATCCAGAGCCTGGTCTTCGACGCGCTGGGCATGTCCAAGGACGAGGCCCGGGCCAAGTTCGGCTTCCTCCTGGACGCGCTCCAGTACGCCCCCCCTCACGGCGGCATCGCCATGGGCTTCGACCGGATGTGCATGCTCCTGGCGGGCACCGAGAACATCCGCGACGTCATCGCCTTTCCGAAGACCGCGAGCGCCCAGGACCTGATGTCCGGAGCCCCCAGCGACGTCGAGCCGGACCAGCTCGCCGAGCTGCGGGTCGCCAACCTGGCCTCCGACTGAGTTGGGGATCGCCGGCCTAGCTGATCACTCCGCGCAGGTGCCCACCAGCTCGTCGCCTTCGGCGTACTGGTTGGCCACGATCTGGCCACTGGCCGCGTCGCTGACCACGAACAGCTGACCGTGGGCGCTGCCGGGCTCCGTCAGGTCCAGGACGACGGTGACCTCTCGGGTCTCTTCTGGCGCCAGGACCAAGGGCGTGGTGACCGGGATCATGCTGAAGCCCAGGCCCGAGTGGGCGATGGACGAGATCGTCAGGTCCGCCCGGCCCACGTTCTCCAGGGAGACGACCAGGTCCTGGGTGCAGTGCACGCCCACGTGCCCGAAGTCGTACTCC
>Ga0114934_10000487_pt1 | contig 25313 bp, 31 predicted proteins | sample 4SBtaG_2_FD_99695 | JGI IMG/M metagenome (GOLD analysis project Ga0114934, IMG submission 99695) | Deep subsurface microbial communities from Kolumbo volcano to uncover new lineages of life (NeLLi) - 4SBTROV10_white metaG | ecosystem: Environmental > Aquatic > Marine > Volcanic ...
CGATTCCTAAGAAAGGGTTAATATTCTGATCAATTCCACCCATTGGTGCTTGGATATCAGCTTTTTCATAAACAACTATAAGTCCAGCAGCAACTAATTCTAATGAGTTAGTTCTTGATACTGTAATTCCACGTTGCTCACAGTTTCTTTGGATTTTATCCAAGATTTGTACGTCGTTAGCCATTCTGTGTCTCCTTTACGATTATCGTAATATTTATACGTATTTCAGCCTTTACTATATCAGACGGTTAGGCTTAAAATTATTTGATTATATTTGAGTATACTTAAGTATTATATGTGATTTTGTAACTTATCTAGAGAAAAATTCTTGTTACATTCTCTACATCTAACCTGATGCTGCATGTATATTTGCTCATGGCCACAATTATCGCACACTATATAATCTAACCCTTTATCAGAACGTCCATCGTCTAGTGACTCTGACTGTATGACACTGCCTCCAGTCATGCTTGTCGGTGCTCCAGCTCCACCATATCCAGCAATTAAAGCCTTTTTAAGCTTATTTTTTAATGCTTCTCTTGTTAGCCACTTAGCAGCTTCTCTACCTTTTTTCTTCTTCTCTTCTGGGGAAATTTCTTTAGGTTTAGACGCAACTGATCTGCTAATTTTTTGTTTAGATGACTTTGGGATGCTTTTGCCGCCCATTGATTGAGCACCTAGTCCCATAGCTCCTGCTATAACTAAGTTTTTAGTGGCTCTACCTATTTCACCTTTTTCTATATCACTTTCATCTGTAGATTTGGCCATATGCGACTTAATTTTATCTATAACATTACTAGCTTTATCAGGATGAACTCCTCTGTCAGTAAGATCTCTATGCATTGACTTTAAATATTCAGGGTTTTTCATTGCTTTAGAGGCATGGACTTTAAGCATATTGGCTTGTCTAGCTAATTTGGCATTTTTAATTTTCATGTTATTAGAACTATCTAAAGTATCTTTAGGTTTAGTTTGTGTGATTGGATTGGTTTTTAATTTACCTACTTCTTGCTGGTAAACGTCTTTAGCATTTAAGTTAATGTTAGCACTATCTTTACCTGAACTAGCTATAGGTGCACTAGCTGCAGGTGCACTAGCTGCAGGTGCACTAGCTGCAGTAGGCCTCATCATTTTTGTATTGGCTTTAACGCCTAATGCTTTAACTAATTTGTTGATTTTATGAACATTATTAGCAACTTTATGCATTAAAGCTTGTTTCATGATCTCTGTTGGACCCGATGTTTTAACCTCAATATCTATTCCTAGAGATTTTGCTAATTCCTGTATTTTCATAATGTTATCGTGAATTGTGTTTGCCGATGCATGCCTTTCGATGTGTCTGAACGATGGCACATTCGTCTCTGCTAAGTGTATAACCGATTTGATTAATTGCTTATCGGCCTCCCAATTTGAGGACGATTTGTCAAGATTGAGTGGCTCTATTAATGTAGCATTGTTCGCAGGTGTCATCGTTATAGCAACTGAGTGAATCTTAGTGCGAGCTAATCTATTAGGGTCTTTAATACCCCTTGAGATAACTCCACCCTCGACTGAAGCCTTAACTTTCAATGGGCAATCATCTCTGTGAATATTTCTTAAGATAGCAGCTGCTGCTCTAGCATTAGGATGATCTTCATCATTATGTAGATACCCCTTGGCATAAATATATGGCGCTTTTATTTTATCCCAATAGTATTCATGACGCTCATTTTCACAATCTTCTCTTTTAAATATTTTTTTAGATTCTGTAACCATACCTAAAGAATTGAAGAATCCCTTTCCGTGATTATCATTCAGTCTTCTTAATTCACTTATATCAGCACCCTCTACGCTCAAAGTTTCGCCTTGAGTGTCCATAAGTTCTGATCCAGCACACATATCTATATATAGTCTTTTATTTTTTTTACCCATAACCTTATTATACTATATTTTAAGGTTATGTAAAAACATTAACACTTCATCGTAATCTCCACTAAACATGGAGTAATTATCCCTTAATGATAACATTCTCTTGTATCTTTTTTCTATAAAATTACTATTAATTTTACCATTTCTACTCAACAGTCGCGTCTTTATGACGTCAGGTGACTCTATTAGCATGATTAAACTAACATCGTATTTCTTGTTCACATATCTGCCGTATACGGTTGATATATTAGTAGGTATATCTAATAAAATAGGCTTATCATTGTAGTAGTTATTGGAAATAAAACTATCTAAATTTTTAATATTAATATCATCATAACTAAGAATCGTGAACTTATCAATTAACTCCTTACACATGGTTGTCTTACCTGAGCCAAATTGACCACCTAACATGTATAATTTTCTAGGTCTATAATTACCTTCATACTTGTTGTTTTTATCAATATTCTGCCAAGCCCACATGGGCTGTAAGTTGCTTAATGCCCAACACTCTTTAAACTCAACATCATCAGTACTACTGTATGAGAACCAACTATCAGGGATTTTGTGATCTATATGCCACTTTCCATAGTTATCCCAAGTCATGCCTTCTTCAAATAGGTTTTCCAAGTGTTCTTTGAGCTCATCAGGTTTATAGCCTAATTTTTCATATGATATATTGTCTTGCTCCTCTACACTAACTTTAAGCATGCTCTTATTAAGTTTGTTCATTATATAGTTTCTTATTTTAAATTGTTCCCCCTTAGTGGGGAATCCTTCAAACTTCTCTCTAGATATTCCTTTTTTATTACATACTTTCATTACCCTAGCTTCTAACAACGCTTTCTTATGCTCTTTAGTGAAGTTCACACCCTTTTTAGCTTTAGAAATCTTGTCACCCCAAGTAATTTTTCTACCTTTCTTACAAGTATTAAAAACACCAGCCTCTGCCGAGCATTTCTTACATAGGCGATGTCGACGACACCAGCGTACCTCACGCTGACCGTGCTTACATTCGACTATTACTTTAATTGAAGATTGGGGTTTTAATTGATTTACGGAAACTTCTTTTCCGCGATACATTACAGTTTTTGTGATCACTTTGTTCATAGTAGTATTATACCACAAACTAACCTTTGCTGTGATTACTTATTCATAACTCTGTGTTTTTAGGATCTGGTTTTTAATATTGATTTTATTACTTATTTATGGCTTTAAATTGTCGTCATTGAAAGTGATATTTTGGAGTGCTTTTAGCATATTAGGGTCAATTATTAGTCTATCTGGTGAGCCAAAGCTTCTAGCGTGAGCTGCCGATAAGGCATTGCTTAAAGCTTTAGCTGTTAAAACCATATCATCATCTATAATTTTTAGCCTAATTAAGAATGTTTTCATCTTTCGCTCTATATTCCAATCTGCGTCGTAAATTCCAGAATCGTTCATAGCTTGCCTCCAGCCATATAATATGCTTTAACATCTTGCTCTTTATCAAACATACCTGGCTTTTCTAAGCCTAATCTTACTAAGATATCTCTCATTTCATTGGAAAGTTTAAGCCCATTAAGTGAGAACTCTGTGTTTTTAGGATCTGGTTTCGGATATAGATTTAATAAGCTCAAATTCTTTTACCTTTTCTACTGCTTTTTTAGTTGTATCTTTGACTGTCTCTACGGATACATTATTCATATGAGCTATTTCTTTATCTGATGGGGGATTTGACAAGTAATCTGCTGTATACTTAAAAAAGCAATAATTAGACATTTGATGGTTTATCGCCCAAGGACAACCTGGTAGAAGTGCTTCTTCTTCTTCTATGAATTCTTCTTCAGAGTTACGTAAAGCCTTTAGCCTAAGAACAGCTAAAGGACAATATTCACAGGGAAGCTCTGATAATTTTCTAGGACACCGCGGATCCATTTTCTTATTCTTCATACTTAGCCCCTTTACTTAAATTATCTTTAGCCCATAATGGTTGCAGATTACTATAATGACAAGCTTTGAGGAGCTCTTCTTCATCCTCTAAATTAAAAGAAGCTAATGGCTTAATGTGATCTATGTGCCAACCTTTTAAGCCATAGTTATCCCAAGTCATTCCCTCTTGAAATTGATCTTCCAGGTGTTTCCTTAGTTCTTCTATAGTACAGCCTAAATCAGATACAGCTGAACCAGTTTTGTAGTTATTGTTAATAGCTTTATTTAATCTAGATCTTAATACATGCTTTAGTTTATAGTTTTTATCGTTATTGTACTTTTTAATGTGTATATCTGCATATTTTTTTTTAATCTTATCTTTATTTTTGTCATACCAAATTTTCTTTAACTTCGATACTTTATGTGGATTTTTACTCTTCCATTCTAAGCTTTTTTTATTTACATGTTCTTTATTTTTATCTTTCCAAGCTTTTATGTAAATATTTTGCTTATTTATTCTTTCTTTTGCGTAATCAGGGTCTTTCATTCTTTTTATGTTATTGTTCTTCCAATCGTCTCTTCTTTTTAAAGTATAGCAACTTGAGCACATTTTAAGTCTAACGTGATCTATGTTGTTACTTTTACATTTTATACACTTATTCATTCAGGTAATCCAACATAAACCTGATCCTATCCTCATCTGCACAATCTACTATGTGGTGATCTATATTATTATCTGATATAAAATCTCTAACTCTCTGATCAATATCTTTAGCTTGATCTTCCGTTTCGTATCTACCTTCTGGATTAAACTCTTTTTGTCTATCTAAAACGAAGTTAATATGCTTAATTCCATTAAGTTTAGCCTTATTTAAGAATTTAATTGCAGCATCTTCAATCAGTGATTCACCATTATTATAGTATTTCTCGTAAATGGGGGAGAGAATTATTGGAGAATCAGTTATAATGTAATCTACTTTTCCATATAACATATACTCTGATCTTGCTTGTTTTCCAAAAATATAAACTTGGTCATATTCACCAATTTTATTTCCAGCCCAAGCCCAACTTTTAACATACTCTCTCACGAGTTCTACATTTAATCCTAACATTTTCATGCTGTGGTAAAGACCTGCTGCGGTAGTGGATTTACCAAGCCCACTACCACCTAGCATATTAACTACAACAGTCATTTATTCCTCTGATCCAGTAACTTCCTCTTTCACTTCTACTTTTCTAAGACCTAGAATAGTAATTTTGTGGTTAACGCCATAGATATCAGCATCAATAACATCTCCAACTTTAGCACCTAAAAGAACTTCTCTTAGGTCAGGGGTTAGGCATTCTTCCATTGGAAACTTACTTCTAAAAATACCTTTATCTTCTTCAAGATCAGGAGTGCTTGATGTGATTAGAACAATACTATCTTCTTCAATAATACCATTATCATCATTGATGTAGTTCTTTTCAGTATCTTCTTTATCAGAAGCTTTATTAAAATCAACTAATTTAAACTCTTCAGCTTTAGCATCTAGATCATCTAGGTTAATGCCAGTAAGTTCAATTACTGCTAAATTTCTATATTGAAAGTCATTTAACATTCCCATAGTACTTCCAAGATCTGTTTGGAATATCTGAAATTGGTCAGTTAAATGCTTAATCATCATTTGAGACATCTGCATTGCCATCTGTGAATTTTGTAGAGCTGTCTCTAACTCTTTAATTCTGTCTTTAGTAGATGGTGCTTTTTTTTGTTTCATACCTTTCATCTTTCCTCCGTGACGTTTAATTTCTTTAGTATTGTACGTAATTCTATGTATACATTAGTTGATTTAGCTACTTCCTCGCCAGCGTATATTTCAATTATTGTAGTTGAAAATCCAGTTGTCGGATCATATAATGAAGTATATGAGTTTGGAATTCTACTCCACTTCGCAACTTTTTTCCATCTATGGCCTCTCAGCCTTGAATTGAGCTTCGAGAGGAATCCATTCAGTACAAGCTTTATCATCATCATCATAATAGTAATCCGGCTTTGTTAGTATTACATTTATATGTTTAGTTAATCTTAATGCTCTGATTGCGGTTTCAGCCCATGATGCTCCACCAGCAGACCAAACAACAACCATATGTCCAGCTAAGAAATGAGCTTTTAACCCATTAATATTAGCTTGAATTTTTCTTTTGTAAAAAGTGTGTCCATTGTTTACAATTTTAACTGCATTTTTGTCACCCTTTTTACAGGTTTGCCACTCCAATAGAGTGTCATCTACATCAAAAAACGGTTTTTCTTTCCTTAAACGTTATCCTAATTTCTCTTTTATGCGACTTGCATAAATTTTTAATATCTGGACCTCGTCTTGTGTAAACTCTTCTTTTCTTTCTTCTTTAAATATATTTTCAAGTTCCTGTTCTAAGAAAACTTTGATATCTTTTTCCAGTCGTTGGAAGGCTTCTCCTTTCTTCTTAACAAGTGGAGCTTTGAGTAAGCCTCTGATAGCGTTTGCCCGCTCGAGTTTTGATTCAAGTGCCTCTTTACTGTCAGTGCTTTGTACGTTGGTATATGTCTCATTGTTGCTTTGTCGTAAAGTCCTAGTACTATCAGTATTTCCATTAAAGGATTTAGATATTTTGTCCTTTCCATCTTCGTTTTTAACCTCTTCGTGTTCTTTAACTGAAAAGTCTTTAAGTTGTCTTTTTTCAAAATTGTGTTTAGTTGCGAGTTCATCATATAATCTACCTGCTTGTACAAATTGTAATCTATTAATTGGCTCATTGTTGGCTACACATCTATTCCAATGTGCTTCAACGTCTTCATCATACATCAGTATCTTAGTCGTGTTGTTATTATATTCTAATCTAGAAAGATACTCTAAGTCTTCCAAAGTTAAGCAAGGCATTCTATTATATACTTCTGGCCATACACATTCACCGTATGGAGAGCGATCAAACACTACATCTTTTCCAGCATATATATTATACATATCAACAATTTCTTCAAGATATGATGGACCAGAATATCCAGGTTGTGTATACTTTTTATCAGGTGCCTCCATATGAACAATGTCGAAACCTTGTTTCTTATATATATTAGCAACAGATGTTTTACCACTCCTATCAAGTCCCTCTAAAATAACGAAACTCACTATTCCTCCCACTTATTGCTTTTGCTTAAATTATCTGGTTTAATTGTCTTTACATAAACTTTTAATATAATTATAACCAAATGGACCAACATAACTACTATCAATAAATCTAAGGTTTAATCTTTGAAATACTTTACGAAAATCTATTAAAATATCAGCTGGATTATGATATGGTAAATTAATTACTTTTGATCGTTTTTTCATATATAGATTATACGTGATTATAAAATAAAAAAGGCCCTACTTTCGTAGGGCCCAACGGAGGAGGTTGGAGTAAATATTATTCGTCGCTCTTATTCAGAGGATTCTTAACATTAACTCCGTGTATATTAGCAGCACCAGTGTTTCCAGTGGTTTTAGCAATATCTTTAATTGATTTACCTTGATTAACAGCATTGACAGCAGCTTGACCTTTAACTTGATTCATCTCAGCTTCATGCTTCTCTTGTTCTCGGCCATGAGCAGCATCATCAAGTTGTCTTTGATGTTCAGCGGCTTCTTGTTCTGCTTGTGCTTGCTGTTCTTGCGCTTGCGCTTGCTGTTCTTGCTCTTGTGCTTGCTGTTCTTGCGCTTGTTTTGTTTGATCTATACTTAATAGCATTTGTTGCCAATTTAAGAAAGCAGGATCTTCTGGTATATATTGTAGTTCTCTTTTTGCAGATGCACCTTTATCACCAAAGAATTCTTCTCTAATTTCTCCGCGTGTCATGTTTTGGCTTACTAGCTGCCAAAATGCTTGATTCAGTGGAAGATCACCAACTGGATGCTTAATCTTTTCTTTACGTGCAGCAATTAAAAGATCATTCATTGTTTTATTAACTGTCATCTCGGCTTGTAGCAGTGACACTTCTGTCTGAGGCGTTTCATCTGAATACCCTTCAAACTGAAACTTATATTTCTTAGAATATAGCGGATCAATTGCTGGAAGTATGTCACAATTAATAAAATCTTCAATGAACATTAAAATTGGATAAAGACCTTTCTCTCTTGAAAATTCAATTTTAGCTTGATTACCTTCTTGGCCAGATGTTTTACTTGAACCAGCTAAATTATCTAATCCTAACTCCATAGGATCAATTTGAAATTGGGAACAGATTGATCTCATAAGGTGATTATTGTATTCTATATACTCCATCTCTTTAGATCCACCGGCCATTGGAACCCATTGAACATCATCTAATCCAGCAATAATCGGAGTTCTCCATGCATTCTGTGCTCCATTAATGAGATTATAGAATTGTCTTCTAAAAGCTGTCATTTGAGTTTGAGTTACTGTACCCTTTAAGTGTAATACACCTTTAGCAGCTTGACCGTGTGTAAAAAAGTTAGAGTTATAATGCTCTGTATTCATATGGTGAGTAAGGTTCATAATAGCTAACTCCAATGGGGAGTAGCAGTAACCATTACCGTCTGCAAAGTTTTGGGGATTGTACAGCTTAAATATCATATCCTCATCACCAAATACGGCAAGAGGTCTATTGTCATAAGATGTTTGAACGTACTTATAATAATCTAGTGGTCGCTCATTTATTTGATAGTTACGCCTAGGATCATTGTCTGATTGAGGTTCAGAAATATTCTTGACTGATTTAACTTGTTCTTCAATTTGTTTCTTAGGTGCATTTTCATTGATATTAAATACAGCCTCTGCAGGAACTGGTCTGAATCTATGCAAAGCGCCTCTACGAGTTAAAATCTTCTCTACGGCTATATTACCAAATGTAAGTGCATCACGTACGGTCATTTTTAGGAATTCACCGAATAACATCTTATCATCATCTGGTGTATTATCCAATCTTCCACAATTATAAATAAAAGCTTGAATATTCTCAATCTCTGACTTTTCAGCATTGGTATAGTCTTCTCCGTGGTCTCTCTTTACTACCCTAAATCCCATATCAAATTTCTTAAGTTGAGGTCTAGAAAAACGAACAACAGTATTAACTCTATTCATAATAATAGAGGAACATAACCAATCTCTAAGTGAAACATCTTTTAATGTCTTATTAGATAATCTTGAAAGTCTAAATTTAAAAAGTGTTTGCTGAGATTGCTGAGAGTAAAAAGGATCAGTTATGATCGCCTTTCTTCCTATTTCAGGATCTCCGTCATCAGAAGATGTATCAGGCTTTTCTGGTATTGCATCTGGATCAGCATTTTTACTTAGCTCCTCCATCTCTTGCTTTATACTCTTTTTAAGCCAATTGTCTAAAAGTCCCATATTATTTTCCTCATTCCGTTTAAATCTATTATACTCAATTAAACTTATTATCTAATCTTCGTACCTATTTCCCTTACTTAGATTATCTTTGGCCCACTTAGGTTGTAAGTTACTTAATGACCAAGATTCTTTAAATTGATCACAATCCATGCTGCTGTAGGTGAACCAACTATCAGGAGTTTTATGGTCTATGTGCCAACCTTTTAAGCCATAGTTATCCCAAGTCATTCCTTCTTGAAATTGACCTTCTAAGTGTTTCTTTAGCTCTTCTATAGAGTAACCTACTTTTTTTAAATATGATTCGCCCTTTTTACATGATCCTCTATTAAATAATCTACCTCTTATAGCAGAACTCATATTGCATCTTAATACGAGTTGCTCTTTAGAATAGAGGCTAATACCCTTATTCCAAACTTTACACTCGCTTTTTGCTTTGCTCATTTTTTCTCTATATTCAAGTGTTCTTTTACCTTTTAAATAATCTCTCCCCTTGTGGGCACAGACTTTACATAGTGTATTAGATCTAGATTTCATACCGTATCCACGCTTTTTATTACAACTATCACAATACAACATATATCTTTTTGTCTTTTTTAGTCTACCTATGTACATAAAATCATTCAAATCAACCATTACAATATTACACTGTAGTTGATTTTTAGATAATTAGTTAGGCTTAGAGTGACCACAAAAAACCTCCGCCACTGGACCAATCATCATCGTCGTCATCTAAGTCAGATAATTTACCAATTTTACCTAATTTAGATAAATCTGGTTCTTCAGTTTCTATCTGTATTCCATTTGCTGCGGCAAATTCTTCTGCTGTTGGTGTTTTATAGTAACTGCCTCTACTATCTATTGTGGCTTCTTTTTCTACATCTGTAGTTTTGCCTAGAACCATAGTTCCTTTGCCCATGAGCATAGTAAGTGGATACCGAAGAGCATCCAACCAGTGATCATACTCGGACTCTGGTCTTTCTGTAATAGTTCCATCTGCCGATGTCTTAAAGTGATAAGTTAAAAACTCGTCCTTTAACGGGCCAGTTGTCTCTTTGGCTAGATGTATTTTCGTATCTTGTGTTCCGGGTACTCGTAATAATTTCTTAATAACTTGGATACCTGTATTAATAGCTTTATCATTATCAGGTGAAACTGGCAGTCCAGCCTTTCTCATTTCAGTAACAGCACCTTGATCGGCAATATCTGGAAAGTATAACTGACATCTATATTTATGGTGATATCTAGTTTTAAGATAGTGAATCCACTCTGGCTGTGACACGTATGTCATACCATCAGCTCTAACTATAAAAATATTATCTTTTTTGTCTACAAAGAAGTAAACAACTGTATTTGGATTTGACCAACCCCAGTCGACTCCAGCATAGCATTGTAATTTCATTGCATGGCATTTTTTAACGAATATATCATGGGTACATTCTCCAGGATAGTCTATTCCTGTTAATGTTTTCCACATTCCATTCCACTCTTTGACGTGGATTTTCTCATCAAATTCTTTATAGATAATACCTTCAACTGAAGGTTTAAGATTCATAAGTTGCGACAATGCCCAGTCAGTACCTTCTGATCTTACTTTCTTGATAAGTTCTCCAACTGGCTTTAACATCCAAGATTTAGATACTTGCTTCTTTGCATCACCTATACATATTGCTGCAGCAGGACACTTTAAGCACTTTTCACCTGGCATTATGTGCTTAGTATATTCTTTTTGTTTCTTTGGATCTTTTAACTTAAATGTATCTTTATCAACAACTTCCATGTCGTCTAAAATGTGATATGATTCGGTCGGAATTGTTCCAGATCGTTCATCGGGACATGCTTGTGTAAATTCCCATGCTGTCCACCTACGAACATGACGACCTGCATCTTCAGCATCTTCCATCATCTTGTTCATTAGTCCATATCTAGACTTACGTGTAGAAATCCCTACTCTAAGAGCAATCTTGTCACCCTTTGAATCAAGCATACCAGAAATCTCTTTAAAGGCCTTTAGACCTTCACCAGAAACGGTATCGATCTCATCTGTCACAACAAGTGGAACGTGCGGACCGTTGCAATTCTTATGAATGTAATTGCTACTAATATAAGAATTAGTTAGATCACTATTATTTCTTGCAACCTCTATCTGAACAACCTCTTGTTTACCTATATTGGTTATCTTATTAATTTTCATCTATTACCTTTATATATAGTCTTTGTCCAGCGTCATAGATCTTATGTAGCTTCATGTTTTTAGCCACTTCTTTCTCTGTCTTACCATCTTTAGCTTTACACATTAATCTATTGTATGTGACTTTATTATTTGTCCATTTAAACGATAAAATATCATGAGAATGAGTAAAACCTTTATTCTCTAAGTGTTTACCAGTTCCATATCTTAAATCAACCCAATTGTGTATTTTTTTTAATTCTAGTTTTTTCTCTAAATAAGATAATAATTTAGAAAAGCCACCAATAACTTGGGTATTCAACGCACTACAAAATCTTTCAACCTTTAATATCTTACTTCTAACAGTATATGACATAATGCATACAAGTTTATCATTAAAGTATAAGCCAACATGTTTTGCATCTCTATATCCCATAAGATGGTTTTCATCTAAGAAGCGTCTAACTTCTTTTACTTCTTTTACTTTAGTTTTTCTTCCATATATGACTTGCTCAAAGTTACCTTGTTTAGCTTGTATCATAGAGTTAATTATATTTATTTTATTATTTATTTCATCTGCTCTGAACTGTAATATATGCTCACCATTATCCTCAAATACTTTCCTTAAATTAAAATGATAATTTTTATCTTTAATTTTATCTGAGTGCCAATACAATCCATCTGCGTTTAAATATAACGTATCAGATACTTGAAAATCTGGCCTATATGAGTACTTTGTTGTCGCGCAACGTGTGTAACCTTCATCTAACAGTATCTGCTCTATGTCTGTAACTGACGATGTATATCTTGCTTGTATCTTGTTTAAATCTGGACCATATTTATTTATTAATGAATTTAGCGTTGTTCTAGGAATGTTTAGTCGTCTTGATAACTCTTTGACTGTAGCACCTTCTACTTTTTTTATTAAACCTTTAGCTATTTTTGTATCAACCATCTTTTGACTGATGTTCTTACTCTTCATCGGATTGTCTACGCCATATCTCTTTAACATAGTGGCTTTAGTCTTTTGTGGGTTACATGCATTAATTCTATTAGGGAGAGATAATGCACATTCATAACCATATTTGTCAAGCATAGTTGCCCTACGCTTAGATAAGCTCTCTGAGGTATGACCAGTTGGATGATTGTATCTAGATATGTTTGTAGCTTTTCTCTTATCTTTTACTTCTGATAAAGAATTAGTTTCTATGTTTTTAATTTTTCTTAATAGATTGGCTCTTTTAGGGTGATTGGTTTTGCGCTTGCCTACAACATTAGACACTTTAGCTTCCCACTCTCCAAATTCACTATCAATAAATGTAGCGAACTTAGACCAGCGTGTAAATGTAGAATCTTTTATATCTACATTGTCTATTTTTAACAATTCTAATTTAACATACTCTAAATCTTTCATATCTATATTATACCAGACGTTCCATTAGTCGCCAGTCTTAATGATGTCATGATCCTTTGTTAGATTTTGTAATTCAATCCAACCTTCATTAGTCCACACTTTGTGATCTAATGTTCCTTCTATAATGGTGCCATCTTCTAGTTCTACACGAAGACATTCAGCCATTTTCTTCTTAATATCTATTACTTCTGTGTGTCCTTGTGGACTCTCTATGTTATCTCCAACCTTAATGCCACCTATAGTATTTTTTTTCCAATTGTTGTTTACATATTGATTTACTGGCATAGTACTGACTAGACAGGCTTTAAGTGTACAAGGAAGCACTTCTAGTGTCACTGGACGTCCATCTACATTGAATGCAGACTTCTCCATGTTTAGTTTCTGAAGAACTCTATCTTCTTGTAATAACTTCTTATTATCTATAATAGGACGAATTCTCTGATTAAGCATAAAATTTGTTTGATATTCATAACAACGCTTTGCCTGAGCAATAACTGCCCCAACGTGACAAACATCTCTACTGTCATGTAACATTACTAACAATTCGGCAATTGCCATACCGAGAGTTTTTCCAGAACCTCTTCCAGCTACATATAGCAACTCTTCAATGTCTTCTGGATTTCTTTTATTTACAGTAATATCATAAACTTCCCAAATAATCTGCAAAGGGTTAGTATCTGCGAATCGTGAAACTGTGTGATCTGGTAAGTGCATACCAAAAAACACTTGAATAAACTTAGAAAGTTCTTCTTTAGTTTCGCATTTTTTAAAGAATAGTTTAGATCTAACCTTAAGAGGTATCTTGGCGAGATCAACGTTATGATTAGTCATTTTCTTCTATAATCCTTCTGAGTGTATCTCCGGGTGCTTCAATTATATTCTTGTATTGTCTTTGTAGTTCTTCTAGCTTAACCTTATAAACTTGCATTATGTCTTCTTTAAATTTAACAAGATAATCCCTTGTATACGCATCAAAAGCTACCTTTACACCACCCATAGTAACTCCAGAACTAAGATTCTGAGTGCTAGATAGTACTACTTGCTCTAGTTCATTGATAGTAGCTTTAATCTTTTTAATTCTTTCTCTCAAATCTAAGGCCAATTCAAGCTCTTGTTCAGTTATCACTTATTTGCCCTTATTTAATAGTGAGTCCAAGTCGATGTCATCATCTGGTTTTTTATTGTTATTAATTTTTGGAGTTGTTGAAACCTGTGGAGCAAGTGCGTCGAACATTGGTGACATTGCATTATTTTTAGCACTAGGTGTCGCACCCTGTACTATTTTTCCTAAAGTCTCAGTTACTTCCTTGTATTCCTTAATTGATTTAATTCTTAAATTTGGTTTTGGCGCCGTAGGATCAAGCATATAGTTTCTCATTTGTTCGACATGCTCTACACTAGCTACGCCTAGCATAGATGTTAAGAAGTCGACTTGCTCGATAACTGATTTTACAACTTTAGCTTTAACTCTATCTCTTAGAGTACTTTGCATGCGTTCTCTATCTGATCCCCATTTACGAATAGCAGCAGTCATGATAATTTTACTTAGCTCATATTGAGGGAATTGATTTTGAATTTCATTAAAAGAACTACCAATTAAGTACATTTCATATAATTTAAGAGATTCAGCTTCATCAATTGCTCCAGCTGTCTTATTCTTTCTTAGATACTTCTCACCTAATTCAATTTCTTGACTAGATAATCCTACTTTTTCATCGTCGTTAAAAGATCGCTTAAGAGCCATTTTTAATCTCCCACTCCAAATTATTATTTTTACTTAAATTATCTTTTTCTAAAAGAAGCTGCAAATTAGTATAGTGTTGGAGTTTTATTAGTTCTTCTAAACTATTTGCGGTGGAACTTGATATTCTATTTTTATTATTTGCTCTCCAGTTTGCGTCTTTGCATGATCTACTGCAAAAAGAACTAGTTCTTTTAGGCTTAAATTCAATGTTGCAATATTTACACTTTTTTAATGCCATATATTGACTCCATATCTACATAAGTTATCATATTATCTAATTTGTCTTGCTGTACTTGAAGTGTATCTAGATACCCACGAAAGGAAAGGGGAGGATTACCTTCGAGGAAGTGTAACCACAGTTCTTGTCTTAAATCATCGTCACTAGTCAGACGGTTGATTTTCTTCGCTATGTAACCAAAAATCTTGTTTTTCATCCTTCTCTTCTTTGTATATCTCTACACTAACACTCCACTCTTTACTTAGGTAGCTTTTAATAAATCTTTCTCCAATTTCTTGAAGTTTATAACCCAATCCAGTTTCATCAGTTTCCCGCTTAGACTTTATGAACCTTTTTAACTTAAGAGAGTTGAAAAATCCAATATTATTGCCTTTTTCAAACTTTTCCAATAACTTAAGGTTATCATATAGCTTAGAAGGTAATAATAACCGATACTTAACTTCTTTTTTGTTGAAGTCGATAGATGTTCCCACATCTAACACGTCTTCAACGATACAAAGTCCAGCCATATGTACATTATCTCTCATTTCATCCGTGAGTAAATTTGCATTTACTAACCAACTATGATGATTCATATAACCTTCCATGTACTCTCTCCTAACCTCATTATACCAAGTTTATTGGATGTTCTTTATTATTTCTTGTGCTTTATGTATAATCAGTGATTTGTCTGCTCCACCACTATATACCTTTTGTACATACTCAGAAATTATCTCATTAACCCCAGATGATTTAATTTGGACTCTAGCAGTCTTCTCAGAATCAATTGGGTTAGCTTTAACTATGATATTTTTGCCATCAATTAACTTAAAATATTTTTTAGACTTGAAGTAAGCAGAAAGTTCAGCCTTTGGACCAGTAACCTTTAGGATCCACTTATTCTGATTGTCAAGTGATTGTTCAAGCATGGCATGTAGGCTGGCTATATTGTTAAGTTGATCAATTTCAAATTCTAAACTTCTCCATTTTGGGAACGGGGATTCGATGAATGTCTGCTTATAGGTAACAGTGTCGAATAGTAAAAGTCCCTTAGTTTGATCCACGTCGGTGGCGTTATGAGCGTATGGAGTTCCGGGATATGTGACACTACCGAAAGATTGGCGCTTGTGGATATGTCCAGATATGATAACATCTGCAGAAACTTTATCAGCATTGATACCGCAGTCTTCTCTTTTGAATCCATAATCTGCTCCAATAAATGTGTTGTGTGTGATGCATATAGGTTGTGTTTGCTGTGGGAAGTCTTCGTATTTGGAAACATATGGAACCACTGTTATATTGTGCTCTGGGAGCTCTGTTGTTTTATCAAAGATAGTAAGACCATTTAATCCTTCAAAAGACTGAAGAGCATGATATTTAGCGTCTTTAGGCTTATACATGTCATGATTACCTAAAACATACCAATACTTAGCACCATCAGCCACGATAGTTTTTATATGATCCCTAAACTCTTTCATCAGTTCTGACCTAAGAACAGCATGATTGTGAAACGTGTCACCTAAATTACAAACTATATCTGGCTTTTGTTTTCTCGCCGTGTCTTCTACCCACCTAAGGAAGGCAGCTGATTGTTCAAAATTATTCACTCTTAAGTGAGGGTCGCCTATAAACATTATGTTCAAAATAACTCCATTTTCTCTAATATAGAGATTAATCCATTTTCGTACACCTTAACTCCATATGGTTCATTTAAAATTAAAACTCTCAATTCGCCAGCATTTGTCATAATTTTCCTTATAGAACTGCAATATATACTATTTACAGAAGTCATTTCCGTTATAAGGGTGTTGTATGTTTTTGAACCCACATTTACACAGTTTGGCACTTTAAAATCATCCAATGATTCATCTACTAACAAGCAAATACGTTCAATTACCGTCATTCATCAAACTCCTTCCTAAAGCACTTAGCCCATTGATATTCAACTAGTGCTTCTGAATGATTCCATATTTGACTAGGGTTATCCTTAAAGTCGTGTTTGTAAAATTCATTAGCGTAGATATTTGTCTTGATAACATTATCAGCACACATCTTTATTTTATCTTCTGTTTGCGATTTTTGGTATTGAACACCCAAAGTAAATACTTGAAACAATGCGGACATGCTGAAGCAAAAAGCTGCTATATAGTAAAAGTGGTATGATTTTAATTTTCTAATAATGCCTCCTCTACAATAATATCTAACATAGTTCTACCGTTTATACCAATATAATCAGCGGGCTTATCTTCACCAAACTTTATTTCTATAAACCCTATGGCAGTGTGATATCGTAAACAGGTTTCATCTTGTGGATTACATATACATCTATCTGATCCACTTTTTAGTTTCTTTAAGGTATCTTCACCTAAAGTAACAGAAGAGGGGATTGACTCACCTCTTCTGATTAACGCTTGAATTAATTCATCAATTTGCTCTGAAATTTTCATTAGATATCTTCGATTTTTACATCTACAATATTCATATCTTCATTTCTAGCTTTGAGTGCTGAATCGTCAACACCTAAACAGGCTTGATATACCTCGTCTAGAAGATTAGCCTCAGCAGTGATAAAAAATTTCATATTGGTCTCACCTTTGACTTGAGGATAGTTTGCAAACTGCCACATCATATTATTAGGTTTACCTGTATTTGCTGAGATGGGATGAAAAATAACTCCTAGAGACTTAGCAAGCTCATAGATTTCATTTTCTGTATCAATAATTCCTGTATCATAACGAAGTGAGAATTCAGCAACTCTATATGGAGCACCAACTCTGTTCTTCTTCCCTTTAACTCTTACTTTATGACCAACTTGGAAAGCACCACCAGCGATAGTTTTACCTTCTTCTATACGACCATCTTTCTTATCAACTCTTTCAACTTGTAACATGTAGTCACAAAAGTGTTTAAGTGATCTACCATCAGGAATAATCCATGGGTTGTTCATTTTCTTGTACTGATCCATTTCTTCATATACTTGTTGAATTAGAATTGTAGTAATGCTAAATCTTCTAATTATAGGAAGCAGTCCTTTGAGTGCTGGACCAAGATATTTGGCACCAGAACCACCCATAGTGATGTCTGTGGACTTATTCTTATGATCCCCAGGATAACGTATAGACTTGACTGAATCAATCATGAGACCATTGATAGGTGCACCATCTTGAAGCATTTCTAATACATCCTTTTCCATCCAATCAAAGATTTCTAGAGGATCATTTGTTTGCTTAACTAGTAATCTGTCAAGATCACCACCTAACTTTTGGAACCATTCTTTATTGAAAGAAAATTCTGCATCAATGAGAATTTGTATTGATTCCGGGTATTTCTTTTGAAGTTCAATTAGGCAAAGTTGAGCTAGTAATGACTTACCACCTGATTCTGGTCCAAAAAAACATACCGCTTTACCTTCTGTGATTCCACCGTTGCCGACAGCCCAATTAAAACTAGGAGATCCCAGCTGAATTACGTTATCTGATGGAGCTGGCATAGAAGTTGCAACTTTAGCAAAATCGCTTTCTAGTTTCTTCATCCATTTTTTTGTTGACATTTTATCTCCTTAAAATCCTTCAAATGCAGTATTGTTCCCAACAGTAGATATTGCTTTAACATCATCGTGAGCACTTTTAAATGCATAGTATTTATTCTTTAAAAATGTAACCATAGCTTCAGAAGCTGCATATGTATCCTTTGCTGCGATGACATCCGAATCTAAATCGACATACATTTCACGTACACCATTAGAAATCTTAATGCCTTTAGCAGTACAATAATCTCCAGCCTTATCTAAATAAGCAATTGCCTTAACCTTATCTAGTTGAGCTTTTGATTGTAAATTCGCTTTTACGGCTTTAGATAGCATAGAACTTGTAAGATCCATCGCGTTGATAAAGTCCCTCAGATATTGGTGAGTCATCATTTTATTGATACTTCCAATATCTGAGATTAACTTTGTGTATTCAACGAGTTTGGTTACATCTATTGTTTGTAACTCGCTCATTTACTCTCCTTATGAGTTGAAGATATCGTCAGCCATAGCCAAAATATCTTCTGTATCAGAAGCAGTTGTAACTGGTTTAGCTGGAGTAGATTGAGTTTCTTCTGCAGCACCAAGATTAAGATTAACAGTTCCACCTTGAGGTTTCGCAACTTCTGCAACTTCTTGCACAGCTTGCCCTTCTTCTAATCCAAAACCTGCAATTAGTAATTCAGGGGTTGTTTGTGCTTCATGAACTAAGTTCATGACTAAAATTTCTTTTAATTCATCATAACTTAGTTTTTGATAAAGATTATTTAGATCATAAGCAATTGCATCAAAATTTTGAACGATATTTTCAGCTAATGGAGTTCTATCGTCTTGGAATTGTGGAACTCCATTAGCATCTTTTATCATTGTTTGGTTCTTCTTAGCATCGTAAGTAGTATCGAAACCCTTACCTGATCTAGTAACATTAAACCATACACCTGAATCAGTAGTTTCTGAGTTTAAAGATGTAGGATCTTGTGAGTAATCATTGATATATTGATTCATAAGTGCGATAACTTTCTTATGTGCAGTTGTTTTAAGTTCTAAAACACCTACTTGACCAGACTTATCTGATGCATTATAAGCATATACAGATTTAGGTCTTAGTTGAGAGATAAACTTATTGATTTCTTCAACCTTTTTTTCATCAGTAATAGTTTCTAACTTCTTCTTTAAAAGATCTAGATAATCGTACACTGGACATTGACCTTCATAAGTTGAACTTGACGCAAACGGTCTCATTCTTCCTGAATTTGGATCAATTAGTCCCCAGACAACATTCCATTTTCTATATGGATAACCGTTGGCTTCTGGACCAAATGGAGGTAAGAAACGCACGATATTGTCGCCTTCTTGCACTTTGTGTCTTACTGTTTTCTTGAATGATTTCGGGTTTAGAGAATCGAGATTGATTTTGATGTTTGACATTTAATTTCCTTGTTCTAGCAATATTGCCATAGTTTATTTTCTACCGATAACCGGCATAGTTATATTATACCACGTTTTTCTTTTTATGGGTAGATTTAGTTACTTTCTCGGTGGTTTTCATGTTAAATCCAAGACCGATAAAAGCCCCAGAACCTTCAATATCAGGACTAACGTAATAGACTGTATCTACAATTGCTGGACGCTTAAGCAATGCAAACTCTATAGCTTTGTCTAGCAAATTAAGATCATTATCCTTAATAACTTTAAGAATTATATTTCCATATTCTTCTTCTGTATTGTACATTAGGTTATCATACTTTTGTAACTTAAGATGATACGGATTAATTTCAGGATTGTATTTGCCTGTTATTGTTGTTAATGTATCTCTTATGTTTCTAATAGTTGCTGTTTTTTGAACACCACGCTTTCCTCTATTCTGTGCAACTTCTTCTGCAAAGTTTGGTTTATGCAAAACCATTTCATTTGGTTTAAGTTTTTCTGGAGCTTTGTCCACTCTAATGTAATGCATTCATCCTCCTATTTGATGATTTCAATTTCTTTAATATTTATACTTACCGCTTGCCTCCAACCTTCCTTTAAGGTTCCTCTCACATAAACAATACTGTTTTCCGGATAGCGCAGTGACTTTTTCTTATTCCAGTCTACACATTCTAAATTTGAGTAACCATCAGAAAGTCTAATATTAAGCATACAATAATCCTTACCAGATTTCTTTGATATACCCTTTCTAATATTGGAACCTTCATATAGCATTATCATTCCAATCTCTCCTTTAAATCCTTTGTTCACTAAGCCTTCAGCTATCTTAATATTATTAATGATTGTAGTTGTATCACCATTAGCTCGTGGCATTAAAAATGGTGCACCTTTATTTCCAGTTTCTATAAGATGCGGCCATTTAGATTTTAAGTAGTCCTTCACATCAGCATCAGCTAGCAAGTGCTTATTAAAAGTCTTATTCATTTCTTTTTCCATAAAGAATATAGTTAGTGGGTTAGTATCTTTTACATCTGGTTTCCATGCAATTTTACCACCCCTAAGTGAATTATATTCAGCTAAGAATGCTAATCTCTGATCTGCATATGTAGGTAATGTTTTATCCATAAAAGAATCAGCTGCTCTGGCTTTTACCATTGCCTCCACAACACCTTTATTAACTTTGCGATGTTCTACTCTCAGGACGTAGTCTGTAAGATCGACAAATGGACCTTTAAGAACTAGCTCTTGTACAGCTGTTGGCCCAACTCTCTTAATTGCAGAAATTGGAGAAGTAATAGAATCACCATCTACCTTAAAAAATTCAGATGGATCTTTCATTGAAGGCGGCTTAATAGTGTCACCTAATAATGATATAAATCCTCTTACCTTATCTTCTTTACCTTCATTATTTAACACTGCTGCCCACCACTCTAATGGGTGATAATGCTTCAAGTACATAGTTATGTATCCCAACTCAGAATAACAATGACTATGTGATCTGTTGAACGAGTATCTAGAGAACGCTTGAATAGTAGAACATAATGCATCTTGCTGCTCAATTGTCCAACCTTTTGCAGCTGTTGCCTCTCTGATTCTTTCAAATGCAGACATCATAACATCATGCTTTTTCTTTGCAATTGCATCTCTAATGCGATCTGTTTCTTCAAGTGTATAACTACAAATACCAACTAAGATTGCCATCACCTGTTCTTGGAAGCAATTATGAACTATATTTCCACCAGCTAAAAAACTATGATTATTCTCAACTGTTATATCAAAAACCCTAACCTCTTTATTAGCCTTAATAGACAAAACATTAGACCATTTAATATGCTTGTTTTCTAAACATACTATTTTTTCGCATATACTTTTTGGTATAGACTTGTCTTTAAACTTGTTTGAAAAATGCTGTCTAATATTACCAAGATCACGTTTAACCCCTTTATATTCATTTATATAATACCTAGGTACTCTTATTGAATAATTTTCTTTTTTAACCTTATCGAACTTTAATGGTAGCCTACTTATATCTCTAATTGCTACACAATATACACCATTATCTTCAAAATAAGATGATTCAATTCTAAAACTATCTAAAGCTTTATATATATCATAAGCCAATTGTTGATTGCTTAATCTCATTAAGCCATTCTGTGCACAGCCATCGCCATCAAAAAAACCAGCCAACATGGACAATGAATAAGATTCTGGTAAAAACTTTTCTTTACACCTTAAGTTGTGTATACCCATTTTTTTAGCTAATAATTTAATATTATTTTCTTGATAATTTTTACTAAAATAACCATTGTTAGAATTGGCTTGTCTAAGATTGGCATACCAGCATCTTCCTCTATATTCAGAAAACCCTCCCTTAATACCAAATTCTTTAGTTGCTATATCAACTACTATATCTGCGTTTTCTTTTGAGCTACATGCTACATCGTATGAACTACCACAAAGGTTACCATCAGCAAGTAAAAGACCAATTAGCCAGTCTTTATTATCTCCAATAGTGCGTCTCTCTTCTTGAGTCCAAAAACTCTTAACTAAATGATCTTTATTTAAGTTTTGCGCTTCAATCCAACCTTTGTCCGTTAAGACCTTATGATCCGGAGTACATACTAATTCTTCACCATGTGATAATCTAATTCTAAGAGTTTCTTTAAAACCATTATCAAATTTTGCCAATACATTCTGGTATGAACCATCTTCAGTTAACACCTTATCAAAGGGCTTAATATCAGATATGTTAATTTGCCCCCTATCTGTTAAAACTTTAGTATCTGAAGCAACACAGCAAACGCCGTATGTTTCCTCTAAGTATTCTTTTAAATCTGGGTGTATGTATTTAGGTTCTCGTTTGCCCATACGGACATCCATATACCATTGAGTAGCTGAAATACCCGATTCCATCGTCGAATCCATTGCTCCAGGACGAAGTAGGGCTGTCATGATCGATAAATGTCCTCTTTCAGAAGGAATAAATTGTGTAACTGCATTCTTGACAACATCAGTATTGAATTGGAATGAAGAATCTGTTTTTTTGTTGTAGAAATCAGCGTATACAGACTCATCTTCTGGAAGTCTATATATTAATGCCATTCCATTCTCATCTGGCTCTAAATAATTAACTGTATCTTTTAATGAATTAACACAATCAGTTACCATTGCCATTGTGTTTAGTCCTAGAATATCAGCCTTAACTAACGCTGATTTCTCAACCATCTTAGCATTATATTGAGTCACAAGAATATTTGCATGCATGCCATTGTCATACATTGTAAGAGTTGGAACACGGCCATCTTGAAGATTAAGTGTTGATATAACGAATGCTGATGCGTGTCTAGACCATCCTCTAACAATACCTAAGAGATTCTTTACTAAACCCTCTATATCTGGATAGATATCAAAGAAGTTGCGTAACATCTCATTCTCATCCATCTGGCCAACATGCTTTATACCCTCTCTATCAGTGTATCCATATAGAAAATCAACCTCATCAACACCTTGTGGCGAATCTGGAATTGTTTTACAAACGGCATCGATCTCAAAGTCTTTACGATTACGACCATATACAGCCATCATTGCGTCTTTAATTGCGTTCTTCGTCTTCATTGTTGAGAATGTAGAGATTTGTGCGAATCCTAATCCATACTTATCTTTAAGATAATTCATAACGTGAGGACGTGCTGTTCTAGATATATCCATATCAATATCTGGCCATGAGCCTGCTCGAATACGAGCATGTGATAAAAATCTCTCAAATGGAAGATGTGCTGCAACAGGGTCGACATGAATGATTTGTAAATAATAAGATATTAAACAACCACCAGCTGAACCCCTTCCCAATGACTGAAGAAAACCTGCATCTCTTGAATATTGAGATATATCTTCATATACTAAGAAGTATGGAATAAAATTCATAGCCTCATTCTTCATGATTACATCTAGTTCTTTTTTAAACCGCTCTACGTAAACTGGATCATCTTTCCACCTGCCATGTCCCTTTATTTTTTCCATCATCACATAGTAGGTTTGCTTGTCATAGTCATCGGTTTTAGCCTTGATATAATCAGGAACCTCTATTTCTGGTAAGTGGAAATTAAATTTAATATCAACTGATTTAGCAGCGTTTGTTATATCTAAAGTATGTTGAACCCATTTACTATATTCAAATTCAGTTAGTTTATCACCTAAATGAATTTTAAGTTCTTTAAAAATTTGAACAGTATCTTTTATATGGTATGATTCATGAAAGTGAGTACCGTCTTTATGGGCATTCTTAGATAAGCAATCTTGAACTAGTTTATCTTCTGGTTTAATGAAACAAGCACCTGATACAGGAATACAGTGTCCACCGAACTCAGCCCACATATCAAATAAGAAGTTATTGTATGCTTTATTTAAGTTACCATCAGTCACTAATGGATTGTTCTTAACATTCCTAAAACCGATTTTGCCGTCAAATACTCTTGTTATATCTACAGGATTAAATTCAAATAGAATGTCAAAATCAACATTAAACTGATGAAATCTATCGATTGCTAATTGTTCATTACCTGCTTGGAATGCTTGACCAATTGGTCCTTTAATATCAGAAGATCCAAATCTAAGTCCTTCTTTATGAGCTTTAACTTGATCTAATGTAACGATTGGTGTTGTAATACCATTAATCTCTTCAGCTGTATTATATCCAATTGAAGAAAGATGAACTATATTATTATAACCTTTATTAGATATTGCCCAAGCATTAAGAGTATAGATGTCATCTCCATCTCTTATGTTTAGCCCTGTCCCAGACACTGCTACGGTTTTTTCTGTATTTCTCGCAGAATTGAATAATGAAATAGCTGATCCCTGATCTACTACTGAAATACCTGGAATACCATTATCTGCAGCATATTTATACCACTCATCCGGCAAAGGTACGCCATCTGTCATGTTATATTGAGAATGTACGTGTAATTGTGCCATTTCAGGGAACGCACATTCTGATACCTTAATATCTTCAGTTGAAATTGTTGGAACATAGAATGTGTCATCTTCATCAAGAAGTCCAGATATAATCTTATCAACTTCTATAGTTGCTTGTATGTCCGACAAGGCATCATGTGCATCAATAGGGATTCCATATAGTTCCGCCAGAGTTCCTAGTTTTAAATTTGCTGACGCTATTTTTGTCTTTACCTTTTTAGCTCTATTGAAAGTACAATGAATTGCTATATCAAACATTTTAAAGAAGTCTGATGTTCTATTTAATTTCTTAAATGTAGATGCTATAAATTTCTTATCAAATCCTACATTATATCCCGCAATTGTAAACTTAACACCAAAGGAATTAACATACTGGACGAACTTCTCAATCATATCTTCTGGTAATTGATATGTACGAAGATCATCCATAGTTGTACCAGTAACTTTCAAAGCGTAGGGATCAATTGTTCCCCAGTTAATTGGTTGACAAAATTCATTAAAAGATTTTTGAGGTACTCCGTTGATTATCGGAATACATGCGAGTTGAATTATATCATTCTTCTTTTCATTAAGACCAGTAGTCTCAACATCTAACCATAAAAAATTCATTCATTCTCCTTAGACCTCAAAAGTTTATGAGGGGGTTGAGGATATTAAAAA
>Ga0114934_10000490_pt1 | contig 25241 bp, 23 predicted proteins | sample 4SBtaG_2_FD_99695 | JGI IMG/M metagenome (GOLD analysis project Ga0114934, IMG submission 99695) | Deep subsurface microbial communities from Kolumbo volcano to uncover new lineages of life (NeLLi) - 4SBTROV10_white metaG | ecosystem: Environmental > Aquatic > Marine > Volcanic ...
CCATCTCTACTATAGATATGGTAATACTTTCTTAATTGTTTTCTCTTGACTTGCTGAAATCAGCCCAGATTTTCTAAGATTTCTCTTTCTTTTAGGAGATTTCTTAGTTAATATATGGCTCTTGTAAGCTTTTGCTCTCTTAAACTTTCCTGTTCCTGTCTTCTTAATTCTTTTTGCTGCACCTCTATGTGTTTTCATTTTTGGCATAATAATTCCTCCTCACCTTTATGCTTTTTTAGGAGCCAATATCATTATCATATTTCTGCCTTCTTGCTTAGGGTGTCTTTCAACAATGCAAACATCCTCAAGCTTTGAACAGAAATTTTCTAATATTTTCTTCCCTATATAAGAATAATCGGCTTCTCTACCTCTAAATCTTACAGTAACTTTAACTTTATTTTCATCTAGCAAAAATTTTCTAGCTCTATTAGCTTTAATATTTATATCATGTTCTTCAATAGTTGCACTCAACCTTATTTCTTTAACATTTATAACTTTTTGTTTCTTTCTAGCTTCTTTACTCTTCTTTGTCTGTGCATAAAGAAACTTTCCATAATCCATAATCTTACAAACAGGCGGTTTTGCTTCTGGAGCGATTAGAACTAAATCCTCTTCTCTCTCATAAGCAATCCTAAGTGCTTCCTTTGAAGACATAATACCTAACTGCTCACCGCTATCACTAATAACTCTAACTTCCGAAAACCTAATATCCTCATTTAAGAGGGTATCCTTTTTTGTACCTATGACATCCACCTCCTAGGCTTATAACCTATATATAAAAAATAAAACGGACAGCACTGCCGTCCGCAACATACACTATTACTAATAAAAGTACTAAGCGTATTTAACCTTACTAGCCTCGCTGTAAGGTGAGAAACGACAATTTCTTCTTATCTCGCCCACATATTAACTTATCAACAGCATTTATTCTACTACGTTATTTTGATATTGTCAACAATTTTTTATAAATTATTTTTTCTTTCTCTAATTTCTTCTAAAATGTTTTTAATAAATTCATTTAATTCAATTGCTCCCATATCACCTTGTTTTCTGCTTCTTACTGCTATTTGTTTGTTTTCCATCTCCTTATTACCCAATATAATCATATATGGAATCTTTTTAAGTTGTGCTTCTCTAATCTTGTAACCAATTTTCTCATTTCTTAAATCGAGTTCTGCTCTTATACCAACTTCTTTTAATCTATTGTAAACCTCTTCTGCATATACTTTTTGAGCATCTGTAATATTCATTATTTTTACTTGTACTGGAGCTAACCAAGTTGGAAATGCACCTGCATAATGTTCAATTAATATTCCTATAAATCTTTCAATACTTCCAAATATAACTCTATGAACCATTACAGGTCTATGCTTTTCTCCATCTGTTCCAACATATTCAAGTTCAAATCTTTCAGGCATTTGGAAATCAAGCTGTATTGTTGCACATTGCCAAGTCCTACCTAAACAATCCTTAAGATGTATATCTATCTTTGGTCCATAGAAAGCCCCATCACCTTCATTTACTTTATATTCTTTTCCTAATGAATCAAGAGCATTCATTAAACTACTTGTAGCAATTTTCCAATCTTCATCGCTTCCCATTGAATCTTCTGGCCTAGTAGATACTTCAATAAAATACTCAAATCCAAATACTTTATAAAAATCATCTACAAGTTTCATTACCCCAACTATCTCATCTTTAATTTGTTCCTTAGTCATGAAAATATGAGCGTCATCTTGAGTGAAACATCTAACTCTCATCAATCCATGAAGTGCTCCTGATAGTTCATGTCTGTGAACAAGTCCTAATTCACACAATCTTAATGGGAATTCCTTATATGAATGCATAGAACTCTTATAAACTAATATAGCTCCTGGACAATTCATAGGTTTGATTGCATAATCTTCACCATCTATTTTTGTAAAATACATATTTTCCTTATAATGATCCCAATGACCTGATCTATGCCATAGAGCTTCATTCAATATAATTGGAGTTTTTATTTCATTATACCCTGCTTTAACATGCATCTCTCTCCAATAATCCTCAAGAACATTTCTAAGCACCATTCCCTTTGGATAGAAAAATGGAAACCCAGGACCCTCTTCTAATACACCGAATAGCTCCAATTCTTTACCCAGCTTTCTATTATCCCTTTTTTTAGCTTCTTCTAACATATGAATATATTCTTCCAATTCACTTTTCTTAGTAAATGCTGTTCCATATATTCTCTGAAGCATTTTGTTTTTTTCATTACCTCTCCAATAAGCACCAGCTAATGATAAAAGTTTTACAGCCTTAACCTTTTTAGTAGATGGAACATGTGTACCTGCACACAAGTCTACAAATTCTCCCTGTTTATAAAAAGATATTACTGCATCTTCTGGTAAATCCTCAATGAGTTCAACCTTATAAGGTTCACCTTTTTCTTTCATAAACTCTATTGCCTTATCTCTTGGAAGTTCAAATCTTTCTAATTTTAGATCTTCTTTTACTATTTTCTGCATTTCTTTTTCTATATTTTCAAGCATTTCTGGAGTAAAAGAAATTTCTGAATCAAAATCATAATAGAATCCTGTATCAATTGCTGGACCAATTGCCAATTTAACATCAGGATATAATCTTTTTACAGCTTGTGCAAGTATATGTGCAGCTGTATGTCTCAAAGTCCACTTTCCATCCTCATCATCAAATGTTAATATTTCTAGTGAACAATCTTCATCTATTTCAGTCATTAAATCTTTTCTTTCACCATTTACCTTTGCTACCATTGCTTTTTTATAAAGTGCTGGACTGATTTTCATGGCAATATCACTTATTTTGATTCCATTTTCAAATTCAATAACCTTTCCATCTTTTAAAGTTACTCTAACCATATTTATCACCTTACCTTTCCTTTTATAATTTTATCGATTCTATAAGACTCTCACTTCTATAAGTTAGAGATTGAAACTTTTGCTTAAGGTGTAGCAGAATATCCACCTTAAGTTCCTATGTTTTGCTTTAGCAAAACGAGTTCACTATTATATAAAACAAAAACTCCTCCCAAACATGGGACGAGTATATCGCGATTCCACCCAAATTGACAACATAATATTAAAATTAACGTATTCATGCTGTCCACTCAATTCTTTTAACGCTTGTAAGCGAAAATGCCTACTACTTAATTCAGCATATAACTCAGAGGTGGTTTTCAATAAAACTTATTCAGAAAAACTTACAGCCTACGATTTTTCCTCTCTTTGAACAGTACTTTATCTACTCTTCCTCTTCATAGTCTTTCAAATATACAATTATTGAATTTAAAAAAATTATATTACTAATCAAATCTATTGTCAATACTAAAACTATTCTTATTTAGGTTATTCTTTAATTTTTTATCACTACCGTTCATTCTAGGTACAAGTCTATATTTTGTATTATGTTCACCACTAATATTAACTTCACACTTATCATTTGACTTAATGTTAGCTTCAATATCAGACTTTGACCCAATATTAGATTCATTCTCGAACTCACTACACTCTCCAAATTTAACTTTGTCATCATCAATATTAAACTTAATACTAGAATTAATAAAATCATTTTCGCACAATTCGCATCCATCACAAAATGCTAATCTATCTAAAAAAACATTCTTAATAGTTTCAATCATTTCATTATTTCTACATCTTTCAACCCCGTGTATTATAACGCGTTGGGGTGCATTAGTTATCAATCCACTGATTATAACATCTTCGATATTTGCGATTCCTGTAAAATTTGACTCTTTTAAACCATATGTCATTAGTTCAAATATATTATTCCCTTTTTTGTCCGTTATGTCATAACTTCCATCTCCATTAATTATTATATTTACTTCATCTATTTTACTTTCTTGAATATCTACAAAATATCGTAATAACTTTACAAACTCATCATATTCCTTTTTTATCATGTATTCTTCAATTACTTTATCAACTACTGAATATATTTCATGTTTAAATTCTTTTATCCTGAACGTGAGGAATCCGTTAATATTGATAATTTCATTTTCTTTAATACAATCAATTATTTTTGATAAAATTTCATTCTTTCTATTTATATAATATATCATTTCTCTATCTACTATTTCACCTTCGCATAGTAAAGCTCTTTTTATCATAAATTTTATTTTTTCAAGTTCACTTACCCTTAGAAAAAAATAATTATCGAATATGTATTCATCAATATAAAAATCAACAAATTTATCGATAGCCATTATATATAAATAATTAGCAAAATATAAATTGAATGTATTTTTTATATTTTCACTTTTATCCAATTCATTACAATATATTTTAATAAAATGCATATTATTGCTTATACTTTCTGAAAAACCTATTTTAATATTCTTAAATTCAAATAATTCTTTTATTTCATTGATTGCTACATTTATTACATCTTCAATTTCTTTATTGTATACTACTGTCAATAATAACATTTCTCACACTCCTTGATAATAGTATGTGTTATTAAATAATGTATATACAAAATAAAATAAACAATTATCGACAAAATGTATTGAAGATTTTAAAATGTATTTCTACAATTATAGTTGAGGTGAAAACAATGAAACATGTATTAGTTGATTTCAGAATAAACAGCGAAGAAACAAACAGTTTAGAAAAATTAAATTACACTATAATAAAATGTCCTCCTTGCAATAGATTATATGAAGCTATATGTGGGCATCCAGATATGTTAGTACATAAAATTGATTGTAAAAATATAATTGTGCATAAAGAAATGCCATTACATTTTATTAATTTATTAAAAAAATTAAATTACAATGTAATAAGAAGTCATTCAATTTTAAAACCTATTTATCCATATGACATACTCCTAAATGCCGTTAATTTACATGATTATTTTATACATAAATTATATAACACTGACATATTTTTAAAAAAATTTGTTAATAACAAAACTCTTATTAATGTTAAACAAGGATATACGAAATGTTCAACAGCAATAGTAAATGATACTGCTATCATTACCAGTGATCCATCTATAAATGCTGCTTTAAGCAATACAAAAATCGACATCTTATTTTTGCCCCCAGGAGATATACTTTTACCTGGTTTAGATTATGGATTTATAGGTGGCACTTGTGGGCTTCTAGATGATAATCATTTAGCCTTTTATGGTAATTTAAGATATTATAAATACGGAAAAGAAGTGATTAAATTCTTAGAAAAGCATAATGTTGAACCAATATTCCTTAGAAAAGGTAAATTGGTAGATAGAGGAAGCATTTTTAGAATATAATTAAAAACACTAAAAATCTCAAGGAACTATCTATTAGCAATTTTTGCAAATGAATAGTTCCTTGAAAAATCAAAACAATTATTTTACTAAAACAAAACATTAGATATAATTTATTTAGTTTTAAATATAGAAATTTCTCTTTTTAATAATTCAGCAAATTTCTTAAGTTTTTCTGCAACTTCACTAACATTATCCATTGCATTTATTTGATTTTCCGCTGATGCTGTAATTTCTTCAGTTGTTGCAGAATTTTGCTGTGACATATCTGATATTTCTTCAATACTTTCTACAATATTATCTTTCAATAAAATCATATCACTATTTAATTCCTCAATTTTATCAATATGTTCTATTAAATTTTCTATAGTAGAATAAATCAAATTAAAAGCATCACCTGTATCTTTTACAGACTTATTTTGAATATCCATATTTAAATTTGTATTCTTCATTTCAAAGACAGCAGTATCAGTTTGTTCCTTTACTTGATCAATAATTTCTTTAATCATATTTGTAGCATTGCTTGACTGCTCTGCTAATTTTCTCACCTCTTCTGCAACAACTGCGAAACCTTTGCCATACTCACCTGCACGTGCCGCTTCTATACTAGCATTTAGTGATAAAAGATTTGTTTGTTTAGCAATAGAATCAATCACATCAATAATATCATAAATTTTACCAGAACTTTCGGCAATTTCATTAATAACATTTCCTAATTTATCATACGATTCATTACTATTTATATTCGTTTGTATAAGCTCATTTACAGTATTTATTCCTTTTTTATTTATATTCTGTGTTTCACTACATAAAGTCATCAAATTCTCTATATGTGTTGATATTATTTCCATATTTGAAGACAAAGTATTAATTTTTTCAACACTTTTCAAAGTTTCATTAGCTTGTATCTCAGAAGAAGAACTAACATTTTCAATTGCATTCTCAATCTCTTTTGATGAATTTATTGCTTCATTGTAGGTAGTATTTAAACTTTCACATTGTTCAACAATTTCAATAGATAATTTCTGTGTCTTATTTATAACATTATTAAGTTGTTCAACCATATCATTAAATACTCTTCCAACCTTACCTATTTCATCGCTTGATTTAATATCACATTTTACAGTCATATCACCATTACTCATGCAATTTATATTATCAATAAATAAAGTTATATTTTTAATTATATTATTTATTATAGCAATATATATTAATATACTTATAATCATAATTATCAAACCATAAAAACATATATGCATTAATAATTGCTTTGAAACTAAATTCTTCTCTTCAGTAGAAATTAAACCTACGAATTTCCAATTAAAATTAGAATTTTTAGACTTTGAAAACACTGTGAATTTATTTTTATTATTACTGGAAATTTCCAATGTACCAGAATCATTCTGAAGTATTTTACTTCTTAATTGTTTATTTGGAATATCTATTCCTAACATGTTCTTATTAGGATGAGCAACAATTTCTCCTAAATTATTACATATAAAAAAGTATCCATTATCCCCTAACTTTATATTATCAATAAACTTCATAATAGATTCCAATGAAATATCTATACAAAGTAAACCTATTGGTTTACCCTCTGAATCAAGTATTCTATTGTTTAAAGTCACACACCATTTGCCTGTTATAGCATCAATATACGGTTTAACCCATGTTGGCTTTTCACTTTTCATTGGCTCTTTATAAAAATCTTCATTTGTAACATTATAATCTGTATAATACTTATTTTCAGGATAAGAAACGAATCTATAATCTTCAGTATACATATATATATTCAATATTTTTGGATATTGCTTTGTAATTCTTTTAAAGTAATTAATTATTTCTTCAAGATCATCATTAGTACAATTTAATTTGAATAAATCTGAATGAATCAATACATTAGAAAGTTTTTCAAAATTATTAGTTAAATTTGAAAGATTTTGATCTGCCATATTTATTTTTTCAAATGCTTCATTCACAAGCGTTTTTTGAATAATGGAATTTGATTTTATATAACTTATATAACCTAAACTCAAAGTTGTAATAAGAAGTATACTAACACTAAGTAGTATTAACTTCTTTTTCAGTGAAAATTTCATATAAGCACCACCTAATTTATTATTTTTTATAATGTAATTATAATTAGCCATTGAAATAATGTACTAATTAGTATATTATGTTACTATAGATGACACATATATACAATTGATATTATAATACGACATGATAAAATATTCAATATTTTTATAAAAATGATATTACATGAAAATATTAATTCTATTAGGTAGGTGACACTTAAATGAAAGGTAAAGCTATTACTGTAATAATTTTGATTGTTTTGATTTTTGTAACACTTTTTATAATATTTGACAATACTTCAAAGAACACTATTTCTGAAACACCTTACTATTCACTAGACATTGATGGTGATCCTGTATATCTTAATGAAAGTAATGAAAAAGTTTTAAATGCAAAAAAAGTTTCAGAAGAATTTTGCAAAGTTATGTTAAACGTGGATTACAATAACTTTGATTACACAAAAAAATATAAATATTATACTAATGACCTTTATGAAAATGCTATGAAAAATAAACAATATGAACAACTTGAAAAGTATTATAATCTATACAAGATTGTTGAACACTGTGACTCAACAAAAATCAAATGTATTAAATTTTATACAAAACAAGGTAACGAAGAATGCAGAGCTGATTTAATTTATAATTATACTTTTAAAAATGCAACTCAAGACTTTCTTAATAAATATAAATATAAATTAAATACTCATTACCAAAATATAATTTCAATTTATATGAAAATCGAAAATGGTATTTGGAAAATTAGCGACTGGAAAATAGGGACTAAAAAAGAATTAAATTAAAAAGTATTTAGTGTATTGATTTTTTACCTATATCTTATACCTTATTAATATAGGTGATTAATTGCTTCAAATAACTTTTACTCATTCTATAAGCATCCTTTTCATATAAGTTTATGGACAAACCTATTATAAGTTTATGGACAAACCTATTATAAAAAGGATGCTTTTATTTTTTTAATGATTATTCTCAAGCTTTTGTAAACAAACTACTATCCTAAAAAAATTATTAAGTACTAAACTTGTGTTTGAAACAACATTTTATCAAAAGAATTTATATCTCTCAAAATCACTTTCGTAAATCAGCATGGTTTTTGGAAAAATTTTTACACACAAAAAAAACTGCTCACTAATCATTTAGTTCAACAGTTCCTTTACTTTTATCAATTCCACAATACTACCACTTTTATAAATGGTAGTTCAAATCCTTTGCTTCATGTGGAGACTCTATTCCACATGAAACCCCTATGTTTGCTTTAGCAAAACGAATCATCTTGGAGGCGCCACCCGGATTTGAACCGGGGATAAAGGCTTTGCAGGCCTCTGCCTTACCACTTGGCCATAGCGCCATATGGAGCGGAAAACGGGACTCAAACCCGCGACCTCCACCTTGGCAAGGTGGCATTCTATCAACTGAACTATTTCCGCATTATCAATATCATTCCCACTCAAATGCACTAACTAAACGCATAAAACTTGGTGGCTGGACCAGGAATCGAACCAGGGACACGAGGATTTTCAGTCCTCTGCTCTACCGACTGAGCTATCCAGCCGAATAACCTTAAAAAAATGGTGGGCACAACAGGGCTCGAACCTGTGACCCCTTGCTTGTAAGGCAAGTGCTCTCCCAGCTGAGCTATGCGCCCACTACTATACACCAAATTAAAATCAAGTGCATTATTATGATACAAGATTTATTCAAAAATGTCAATACATTTTGCTAATAAATTTGCAAAACAAATCAAAAATTATTTTGATTTGTTTATATAATCGATTATAACAGCTATGTCCTCATTAGTAAATATATATTTTTTACCACAAAATTGACATGTTATTTCTTCATCTTTACCTTCTCTATACATATTGCTTAATTCTTCCTTTCCAATACTTATCAACGCTTTTTCAACCTTATCACGTGAACAGTCACACTTATATTCAGGAATAATATAATCATGAATTTTTAGATTCATATCATCAAATAACAACTCTAGTATTTCTTGAATACTTTTGCCATCACTTATTAAATTTGTAATTGAAGGTATTTCTTGCAATCTATATGTAAGAATATCAGCAAGCATTTCATCTGCTCCTGGCATCATCTGAATTATAAATCCACCTGCCGCTTTAATACTCAAATCCTTATCAACAAGCACTCCTAATCCAACCGCTGAAGGAGTTTGTTCAGATACAGTATAATAATAAGCTATATCATCTCCAACTTCTCCAGTATAAATAGGTACTTCCCCTATATAAGGCTTTTTGAGACCCAAATCCCTTATAACTAGCAAATTACCGTTTTTACCAATTGCTCCTCCAACATCTAATTTTCCTCTATCATTTGGTGGCAAATCTACAAGTGGATTACCTATATACCCTTTTACACTTGCATCAGCATGCGATGTAACTGTAATTCCATTCGCTTTTCCACCACCATCTATTTTAATAGTAACACTATCATTCTCGGATTTCAACATTGCTCCCATCAAACATCCTGCTATCAACATTCTACCTAAAGCAGCTGATGCTGTAGCAGCACAATTATGTATTTTTATGGCTTCATTTACCATTTCAGTAGTAATCCCTGCTATTATTCTTATATCTCCATTATGTGCAGTCGCTCTTACAATACTATCACCCATTTTATCTCCTCCATACTATACTGCTTTTTTCTTTACTACATAAACTATTCTTTCAGTTTTGTTTGAAATAGGTATGTTTTCATAATCATCAAAAATACCAACTATATCGAATCCTATATTTATAAGTGCTTCTCTTATGTCTTTATCCTTATATACCCTTTCAACATGAAATTCATCAAATCTATTATAACTATATCCACTCTTTATAAAAAAGGTTAAGTACATTTCCACAATATCTTTTTCCAAAATATTTTCCCATATATAAACAACATCATCATCATCATATGTAAAAATATTATTTCCTAATATATTTGTTAATTTATATTCAGAATTTATATCAAAAATGAATATACCGTTGTCTTTCAAATGTGAATATACACCTCTAAAATAATCCAAAAGTTTATTAAATTCAGTAATATAATTTGTCGAATCTAAACAACATGTTATAAGATCAAAACTGTGATTCAGCTGCAATTTTGAAATATCCTGACAAATAAATTTTGTATTTAAACATTTATGCCTAATCTTACTTTCTGCTCTAGTCAACATCTCTGATGATAAATCTACTACCCAAGTTTGAGTAAAATATTCACATAATTCATAGCTTAAATTACCTGTTCCACAAGCCAAATCCAAATAATTTTCCATAGCAATATCATACAATTTACAATGCTCTAATACAACACTTGACCACTTTTTATAGTCTATATCATTATATATTAACTTATCATATACTTCTGCCATCTCATTATAACACTGCATACACGCTCTCCAATCCATTCAAATATAACTCTGCTTCTATTTTAACTAACAACAACTGTACAGTAAAGATTATACCACAATTTTATTTAACAAACTTTTTTTTCTGAATTTTTATTCTATATCTTTATTTCTAGGTAACTTTAATTCCTTTTTTCGCTTGGTCATCAATCCACCAATTCTACCAGTCTCCTCAGCTGTCAATCCTCCCCAACCATATTTATCAACCTTTTCGGATAATCCCAGTTCTTGTGCAATCTCATATTTCAATTTTTCTCTTAATTTTTCCATTTCATTTAATTCTCTGTTTGATCTTAGTTTAGCTTTTATTACTTTTTTAAATGGTGTTCTACCCATAACAAGTCCTCCCCAATAAATAATATAATAGATATTATAATTATTTACAAAGGAAGTAATAATTATTCCATTTATTTTGCTTCAATCAAATAATCACTTTGAGTTTAATAAACTCAATCAAAATAATGGCAAACTTTAATCATAGAATAGTGAACTTATTTTGCTAAAGCAAAGCATCGGAACTTCAGGTAGAAACTCTAGTACATTCTTTTTTCTCCTAAAAAAATCAATGGCACAATATCCCCTCCGCTATAATAAACGGAAGTTCTCTTGTGCCAAGTCTATATATCTATAATATTTTAATTTTTATACTACTATTCTGTTAAACATAATTTGCAACTAATACACATCATCTATATTAAAACAAATGACATGCAACAAAATGATCTTTTTCAATTTCTTTTAATTCTGGTGTTTTTTCATTACAAATAGGTTTTGCATATCTGCATCTGCTCGCAAATCTACATCCAGGTTTTGGATTGATTGGACTTGGTACTTCACCTTCAAGCTTAATCCTAGATTTATTTTTTTTGCTTTTAGGATCTGGAATTGGTATAGCAGACATCAAAGCCTTTGTATACGGATGATTAGGATTGTTGTATAATTCATCACTTGAAGCAAGTTCAACCATATTTCCTAAATACATAACTCCAACTCTATCTGAAATATGCTTAACCATAGACAAATCATGTGCAATGAAAAGATACGTTAATCCAAATTCTCTCTGAAGCTTAATTAATAAATTAACAACTTGTGCCTGAATAGAAACATCAAGTGCAGATATTGGTTCGTCACACACTATAAAATCTGGCTCAATCGCGAGTGCACGTGCTATTCCTATTCTTTGTCTCTGTCCACCTGAAAATTCATGTGGAAATCTGGATGCATGTTCTTTATTTAATCCAACTAAATCCAATAATTCATAAATCCTATTAGTTCTTTCCTGACCTTTGTACAAATTATGTATATCTATTCCCTCTCCAATTATATCTCCAACTGTCATTCTTGGGTTTAGTGAAGCATATGGATCCTGAAGAATAATCTGTGCTCTTCTTGCAAAAGCCTTCTTTTCTTTCTTGTTCAACTTATGGACATTAATGCCATCAAATATAACGTCCCCGTCTGTAGCTTGATACAATCCCATAACCGTTCTTCCACAAGTAGTCTTTCCACAACCTGATTCTCCTACAAGACCTAATGTCTCTCCCTTTCTTATATCAAAACTTACACCATCAACTGCTTTTAATATAGCGTTAGGTCCAACTTTAAAATGCTTTTTTAAATCTCTAACCTCTATCAAAATGTCATTTTTCTTATTTTCAGCCATTATTCTATACCTCCCACTCTTAAAGCTTCAGGTAATTCAATTTTAGGTGCATATGGATGTTTAAGCCAACATGATACAGAATGCGTATCAGTTATTTTTGTTACTTCTGGCACAGCTTCCTTACAAATATCCATACAGTACTCACATCTAGCAGCAAATGGACACCCTACCGGTGGTTTTATCAAATCAGGAGGTGTTCCACCTAATGAATAAAGTTCTGCCTTATTTCCTGTACCTAATCTTGGTACTGACTGCAATAGTGCCCATGTATATGGATGCTGTGGATCATAGAATATTTCATCAGTAGTACCTCTTTCAATTACAGTTCCAGCATACATAACCTGTATTCTATGTGCAACATCAGCAACTACTCCTAAATCATGTGTTACAAGAATAACGGCTGTACCCAATTTTTCTTGAAGCTCAGCTATCAAATCCATTATTTGTGCTTGTATAGTAACATCTAATGCAGTAGTAGGCTCATCTGCAATCAATATCTTAGGATTACATGCAAGAGCTATAGCAATCATTGCTCTCTGTCTCATACCACCCGAAAATTCATGAGGATACTGTCTAGCTCTCTTAGCAGGATTAGGAATACCTACTAATTCTAACATCTTTACAGATTCCTTTAATGCTTCTGATTTATTCATTCCTCTATGAATTATTAAACTCTCTGCAATCTGCTTTCCAACTTTCATTGTTGGATTTAAAGAAGTCATAGGATCTTGAAATATCATTGATATATCTGCACCTCTTAACTCTCTTAATTCTTTTTCAGACATATCAAGAACATTCTTACCATTAAATAATATTTTCGAACCTTCTTTTATTTCTCCTGGTGGTTCAGGAATCAATCTCATTAACGACTTTGATGTAACAGTCTTTCCACAACCTGATTCACCAACAACTGCAAGAGTTTCACCTTTATTCAAGTGAAAACTTACTCCTCTTACAGATTGAACCTCACCAGCATACGTATGAAAAGAAACTCTAAGATTTTCTACTTCTAGTATTTTTTCCATTGTAATTCTCCTCCCAATTATTGACGTAATTTCGGATCAAGCGCATCTCTCAAACCATCACCCAAAAGCTGGAATGATAGCATAGTCAAACATATAAATAGAGATGGGAAGAATAATTGTTCTGGATAGAACATTAGATTCGGTTGTGCCGATGCCGCTAAAGAACCCCAACTCGTATTAGGCGATTGAATTCCAAGCCCAATAAAGCTTAAGAAAGCCTCACCAAATATAAAACCAGGAATATCAAAAGTAATAGCAACAATCATTACACCAAGTGTATTAGGCAACAAATGCCTTAATATAATTCTCTTTGGACTAGCTCCTAATGCAGTTGCGGCTAAAACATACTCCTGCTCTTTTATTTGGAGCAACTGTCCTCTAACCAATCTAGCCATATAACACCATCCTGTTATTGTCATTGCTATAATCAGTGGTATTATACCTTTACCAACAATCAAAGATACAAGAATTACTACTATCAAATATGGAATACTGTAAAGTATTTCAACTATTCTCATCATTATATCATCAACTAATCCGCCAAAATATCCTGAAATACCACCATACAATGCACCAATAAGAGTATCTATAAGTGCACCAACTAAACCAATTATTATAGAAACTCTACCACCTATCCAAACTCTAGCAAATGTGTCTCTCCCTAGATTATCCGTTCCAAACCAATGCTGAGCATTAGGAGGCAAATTCCTTGCATTAGCTGCATTATTTGTAACCTCAAAATCATAATGCGATAAATGTGGACCTATAATGGTCATAATTGTAATCAAGGCTAAAAGTATTAAAGAACCCATTGCAATCTTGTTTTGTTTTAATCTTCTCCATGCATCTTGCCAATATGTCATACTAGGTCTTAAAATTTGCTCTGAATCTGTGCCTTTATTCCCTACAATTTTAAACTTGTCTTTTGTTATATTAATATTATTGTTAACCATCTCTGCCATGTCATTTACCTCCTATTTCTTTCCACCTGAGAGTCTTATTCTTGGATCAACTAGTCCATATAAAATATCGACTGCAACAAGAGAAACTATAAATAGCGAAGACATAAACACCGTTTGTCCCATTATCATTGTATAATCTCTATCGCTAACTGACGATACAAAATACTGACCTAATCCAGGTATAGCGAATATGCTCTCAATAACGAATGAACCAATAAATATCATAGCTATTTGTGGTCCTAATAAAGTTATAACAGGTAAAATAGCATTTCTGATAACATGTTTCCAAACCAAACTTAATTTAGAAACTCCCTTTGCTTTAGCCGTAAGTATGTAGTCTTGACCTATAACATCTAAACAATTAGCTCTCATGTACCTAGCATATGTAGCTATCGAACCAAAACTCATAGCTATGGATGGCAAAATAGTATACTTAAATCCACCCCATCCCGTTGTAGGAAGTACCATGAATTTAACTGTAAAAACATATTGCAAAAGCGTAGCAACTACAAAACTTGGAACCGATATTCCCAATATAGCTATAAACATTACAAGGTAATCAGGCCATTTGTTTCTGTAGAATGCAGCAATTATTCCTAAAATTATACCTATAACAAACCCCATTGCAATAGCTTGAATGCCGACTCTGCCTGAAACAGGTGCATAAGTCTTTATAGTATGAACAACCGATCTACCTGGATAAGCTAATGATTCTCCTAAATCACCATGTAAAACAAGATTCTTCATAAATCTTCCATATTGGACAATAACAGGTTTGTCCAAACCGTATTTAGCATAAAAATTCTTTTGTATCTGTGGTGGTAGCTTTCTTGCCATACCAGAAAGTGGATCACCAGGAATTGCATGAATCAACATAAAAGTTATAGTTATTGCAACAAAAATGGTTAAGAGCATATATGCAAACCTTTTAAGTAAAAATCTAGCCATTTGTTATCCCTCCGTTAAAAACATAAACATCTTATTACAGCAGAGCATAATACTCTGCTGTAATTCAATATTATATGCTATTTTCTACCTTCTGTATAAGCATATTTAACTTCTATAGTTCCGAATAATGGATACATAATATTCTTAGCATATTTTCTTACGAAAGTTTGTCTCTTTCTATAAACTCCTGGAGAAATTACACCATCTTCATACAACAATATGTTTTCTGCTTCCTTGAATGCTTCAGTTCTAACTTTTTGATCTAAACTTCCTGCTGCTTTTTGTATTAATTTATCGTATTTAGGATTTGACCATCCAGTTGGAACTACTTTAGCATTTGTAGTCCACATATCAAAGAATGTCATTGGATCATTGTAATCTCCACTCCAAGCCATACTAGCTACTTGATAGTCCATTTCATCTGTTCTCTTAACAAATATTGGCCATTTTACATATTCTACTTTTGCATTAATGCCTAATTTTTTTCTGTAATTTTCCTGAGCAAACTCTGCAAATTCTTTACTTCTTGCACTTGTTCCTGCTTCTAGCAAAGTAACTTCCATTTTTGCTGGGTCTGGATCTGCACCAATTTCTTTTAATCCTTCAACTAATAATGCTTTAGGATCTGGATTTTCTTCTACTAATTTCTTAAGTGGTTCATAATTAACTTTTGCTCTGAAATCTTCTCCACCTATCTGTAATGAAGGAGGACACCATCCATAAGCTGGCTGAGCTAAACCTCTGAATAATACTTCTGCTCTAGCTTCTCTATTATCAGCTAAAATAAATGCTTTTCTTATCTTAACATTCTTAAAATATTTATCCTTTTGATTGAAGAAAACATAAGTAGTTGATGGATCATATCCTTTTAGCACATTAAACTTACCTGTATCACTAAGCTTTTTAACCCAGTTTGGATCACTAACACCAGTGGCATCGATTCCACCATTATATAACTCACTCATTCTTGAAGACTCTTGAGTTATTATTTTCATTGTTACCTTGTTTAATTTAACAGAATCAGCATCCCAATAGTTCTTGTTCTTCTCTAAAACAACTTTGCTCTGATGAACCCAATCAGAAATCACGAAAGGTCCACAGAATACCATTGTATCTTTTTCAGTTCCATATTTTTCACCAGCAGCTTCAATAATATCTTTTCTCTGAGGATGCATAACTTTAAAATAAGTCAAATCCATAAAGTACGCACATGGTGATTCCAATGTGAATTTAAGAGTCTTATCATCTACAGCTTCAACTCCAACCTCATCAGCTTTTGCTTTTCCAGCATTGTATGCTTTAGCATTCTTAATTGGATATAATAGGAATGCATAAGGCGAACCAGTTTTTGGAGCCAATGTTCTCTTAATTCCATACACATAATCATTAGCTGTAACAGTTTTTCCATCAGACCATTTGTAGTCTCTTAAATGGAAAGTCCATACAGTACCATCATTATTCTTCTCCCATGTTTTTGCACCAGCAGGTTTGATTACATCTTTACCATTTTCCTGCTCTATTCTTGTCAACCCTTCCATAACCTCTGCTAACACCTGCGAAGAATACAAATCAGAAGACTTAGAAGGATCTAATGTTTTAGGTTCTTCACCTAAAATGATATTAAGATACTGATCCTTATCTGGTCCTCCCTTTGCCTGTTCCTTTTGTGTAGTCTCATTCTTTTTTTCATTGTTAGAAGTACTCGTTTGAGTCTTTCCACAACCCATTAATGCAGCAGATACTCCCAACGAAACTGTTAAAAGTAATGCCATAATCTTTTTGCCTTTCACTAAAATTCCCCCTTTATTGAGATTTAATTTATGTAAATTTAAAGCAAAAACTTAAACTTAATAATTAACAATGATAATCAACAAAACTTATATATTAAAACTTGACTTTAGCGTCATAAGACTTTTACTTACTACGGATTAAAATACTGAAATTAAAATACTTAAACTTTTTGACTTAACAAAAGTAATTTACTGTATAAAACCAAATACACTATAACATATTACTAGTTTGCTTACTTAAATCTGAAATTATACTCTCATATCACTTAATACTTTAAACATCACTTATTTTTATAATATCATTCTAAATTGACAGTGAATTTGAACTCTTTTTAAATTTCATACAACTTTCTTTTGTAAAATTCAAACAATTTACTATACGAACATTATGATATCACACAAAACATTTCTAGTCAAATTATTTTTGTCATATATCGTCTTTTTTTGTGTTAATACAATTCTGAAAATTATAATTATTTTTTGTTGATATTTCATTATTACAATTTGATATCATTTGTATTTAAATCATATTATACTTACAATCGCATAATATGGTTAATTATATAATTGCATTAATAATGTATAAACATTCATTTTTTTGAAAATAGCGATTTTATGAATGTTATTATTCATTTTTTTGATTTTTAAAAAATACCTAATAATTATGTAAAAACAAAAAAACTATATATTTTTTTACCCATGAGATATATAATATAATATAGAATTTTTTAGGAGGGGTTATATGAAATTTAATGTAGCTATAGTTGGTGCAACTGGAATGGTTGGACAACAATTTATAAAAATACTCGAAGAACGCAACTTCCCAATAAATAATATTTACCTCTATGCTTCAAAAAAATCTGCTGGTAAAAAAATAACTTTTCGAAATAATGATTTCACTATACTAGAATTAACTGAACAAAATATTCAATGTAAAAAAATTGATATAGCATTATTTTCAGCTGGAGGTGACATTAGTAAAAAATATGCACCTATTTTTGCAGATATAGGTGCTGTGGTTATAGACAATAGCAGTGCTTGGAGAATGGATCCTTATGTTCCTTTAGTTGTTCCAGAAGTTAACCCAGAAGATATTAAAATGCACAATGGAATTATAGCAAATCCGAACTGTTCAACAATACAAGCTGTAGTCGCTCTCAAACCCCTACATGATAAATATGGTATTAAAAGAATTGTTTACTCAACTTATCAAGCTGTATCTGGGGCAGGTATAGGTGGTTACAGTGATCTACTAGAAGGATATAAAGGGCAACCGCCAAAAAAATTTCCTTATCCAATTGCGGGCAATGTTATTCCTCATATAGATGTATTTGTGGATAATGGATACACAAAGGAAGAAATGAAGATGATAAATGAAACAAGAAAAATACTGCATTGTGAAGATTTAAAAATTACTGCTACTGCTGTAAGAGTACCTGTATACTACGGACACAGTGAAAGTATTAATATTGAATTAAGTTCTTCATTTAAACTATGTGATATTTTAAATTTATACAAAAGTTCAAAAGGTATAGTTCTAATGGATGACACTAGCAATCTAGTATATCCAATGCCTGTTATTGCTGCTGGCAAAGATGATGTTTTTGTAGGAAGGATTAGAAAAGATTTTAGTTTAGAGAATGGACTAAATATTTGGGTGGTTGCAGATAACATAAGAAAGGGTGCTTCTCTAAATGCTATCCAAATTGCTGAATTATTGATAGAAAACTATTTATAATATATTTAGTGTATTAATATTTGCTAGCAAACACAGCAGCTGGAAAAATCGTCAAACTAATAATATATTAAATTATAGTGTATTAACATATTATAGATAATACACTATAATGATATCTGGAACCAATTTACACAAAAATAATTTATATGGAGTTGATAGATATGAGTATTTTTAAAGGATCTGGTGTTGCTATTATAACACCTTTTAACGAAAATGGAATTGATTTTAAAAAACTTGAAGAACTTATTGAATGGCATATCAAGGAATGTACAGATGCTATAATAGTTTGTGGAACTACTGGAGAAGCCTCCACAATGACACAACAAGAGAAAAAAGAGACTATAAAATTTGTTGTAGATATAGTAAACAAAAGAATACCTGTAATAGCTGGTACAGGAAGTAATTGTACAGCTTCTGCTATCAGTATGAGTAAATGGGCAGAAAAAATAGGCATAGATGGCTTGTTAGTAATTACACCTTATTACAATAAAACAACTCAAAAAGGATTAATTGAACACTTTAAAACAATTAACGATTCTGTAAACACTCCTATAATAATTTACAATGTTCCTTCTAGAACTGGTATTAATATATTACCCGAAACTCTTGCAGAATTATGCACACTTAAAAACATCGTTGCTGTAAAAGAAGCGAGTGGTAATATAAGCCAAATCGCAAATATAAAAGCTCTATGCGGTGATAATTTAGATATATATTCTGGAAATGATGACCAAATTATTCCTGTTTTATCTTTAGGGGGTATAGGTGTTATATCTGTTTTATCAAATATTATTCCTAATCGTGTTCATGAAATGGTTCATATGTATTTATCCGGTAAACATAAAGAAGCATTACAAATTCAACTTGATTATTTAAATTTAACAAATGCTCTTTTTATTGAAACTAATCCCATACCAGTTAAAACAGCAATGAATATAATGGATATGAATGTCGGTAATTTAAGATTACCACTCTGCAATATGGATGATAAAAATAAAGAAACATTGATTTCAGAGTTAAAAAAATGTAATCTGATTAAATAATATAATAATTTTAGCAAGGAGAAAAAACTATGATTAGAATAATTTTAAATGGTTGCTTTGGTAAAATGGGGAAAATGATAACACAATCTTCTTATAAATTTGAAAATTTAACAATTGTTGCTGGAATTGATGTTAATACCAATACAACTTTACCTTATCCAGTATTTAATAATATTAATGAATGCAATATTGATGCTGATGTTGTACTCGATTTTTCTAGACCTGCTGCACTACCATCACTTGCAAAATACTGCATTAATAACAATATGCCGATAGTTATATGCACTACTGGATTTGATATAGAAGGTGAAAATATCATATCAAATTTGAGCAAAAAAGTAGCTGTATTTCGTTCAGCAAATATGTCAGTAGGTATAAATGTAATCAATAACATTTTAAAAAAGATAAGTTCATACTTATATGAAGGCTTTGATATAGAACTAATAGAAAAACATCACAATCAAAAGATTGATGCTCCAAGTGGGACAGCATTAATGCTTGCAAATACTATAAAATCATCCATAAAAAAAGAAACTATTTTTTCACACGGTAGAGTAGGTGAATGTAAACGACATAAAAAAGAAATAGGAATACATGCAATAAGAGGTGGAAATATAGTGGGTGAACACGATATAATATTTGCAGGTCAAGGAGAAATTATTGAAATAAAGCACTCTGCAATATCACGTGAAGTATTTGCTATAGGAGCTCTCGATGCTTGTAAGTTTATACATGGCAAACGAGAAGGATTATATAATATGGATAATATTATAGAGGAAAGCATTTATTTTTAAAAACAACTTCTTTTTATTGATTTGTGTAATTAAGTGAGCTTGCACTAGCACTTACAAAAGTAAAAATACATTGTAGTTATCTAATTTTAAGTTTGACTACAATGTATTTTCTGTACTCATTTATATTTTTATATTAATACTATTATTATGTTATCTGTTTGCTATCAAATTTTTTTAACCATTCTTCAATCCTTATTATAGCTTCTCTAAGTTCCTCCATACTGTAAGAATATGAAATCCTTATGTATCCCTCACCACCATATCCAAATGCTGTTCCAGGTACTGCTGCTACTTTTGCTTCTTTAAGCATCCTTTCACAAAATTCATCACTCTTTATGCCGAATTTTTTAATAGATGGAAATATGTAAAATGCTCCTTTAGGCAGAATAACATCAAATCCTAATCTATTGAGTTCATTATACATGAAATCTCTTCTTTTCATGAATGATTTTTTCATATATTCTACATCACTCAAACAACTCTTAAGTCCTCTATAAGCTCCCCATTGTGCAATTGAAGGTGCACATGACACATTATACTGGTGAAATTTAATCACATTATCCACTACAGCCTTAGTTCCACAGACATATCCGACCCTTAATCCTGTCATTGAAAACATCTTAGAAAAGCCACCAACCAAAACAACTTTATGCTTAATATCATCATATTGTGAAATAGAATAATACTTATCATAACAAAGTGAAGAATACATTTCATCACTTATAACTGTTAAATCATTATTTTTAACAATATCATGCAAAATTTCACTATCTTTTTTAGATAATATTGCACCTGTTGGATTACAAGGATACGAAACAACTAAAAGTTTCGGTTTTTTATATTTAATTAATTTCTGAAGTTCATCATAATTTAATGAAAAATCATTATTTAGCTTATAATTTATAATATTTCCACCTAGCACCTTAATGCAATTTTCATATGCTGGATACGCAGGAGTAGGTACTAAAACATTATCCCCTTCATTCAAAAATACTGCAAATACATCCATTATACCTTCACTGCCACCAACTGTTATACAAATTTCATCACTATAATAGTTAATATGCCTCTTCTTTAAATAATTTGAAATTTCTGACCTGAGCTCCAAAATTCCCTCATTAGCAGTATACATTGTCTTATTATTTATTATAGCGTCACAAATTTCTTTTTTAATCAACTCTGGAACAGCAAAATCCGGTTGACCCAATGTTAATGATACCACTCCATCAACTTTATTGACTTTATTATAAAATTTCCTTATACCTGATATTTCAATATATTGAATTTTCCTTGAAAACAACTCATCCATGCAATCACCATTCCTTACAAATAAAATAATTAATATGCTTATATTTTATATTAATTATTTATTTTAAACAATTAATGTATTAAAATAATATTGTAAAAATATAATTTCACACATAATATTTACAAATTATAAAACCCCACAAATACTAAAAAACAGAGAGGATGATATTTAAATGGGATATGATTTAACTAATCCATACGAACTTGCTAAATACATAAAAAATTCAAAAAAAACGACTCCTGTAAAGGTATATGCCGAAGGAAATTTGGATGATTGCGAATTTAACAATATTGAATATTTTAAAAGCAACAATTTCTATGTATTGTTTGGAGAAAGCGAACATATATGCAACTTTATGGAGCATAACAAAAATAAAATCAAAAAATTTAGATTAGAAGTTGATAGAAGAAATTCAGCTATACCTCTTATAAACCTAAATAAGATAAATGCACGAATTGAACCAGGTGCAATAATAAGAGATAAAGTAATCATAGGAAATAATGCAGTAATAATGATGGGAGCTATAATAAATATAGGCGCTGAAATAGGTGAAGAAACTATGATAGACATGAATGCAGTAGTTGGTGCACGAGCAAAAATTGGTAAAAAAGTGCATTTAGGTGCTGGTGCTGTAATTGCTGGAGTTTTAGAACCTCCCAGCAAAGAACCTTGTGTAATAGAAGATGATGTTTTGATAGGTGCAAATGCTGTAATACTTGAAGGCGTTAGAATAGGAAAGGGTTCTGTAATTGCTGCCGGTTCAGTTGTAACATCTGATATTCCTGAAAATGTAGTTGCAGCTGGCACTCCAGCAAAAATAATCAAAAAAGTTGATGAAACAACAAAGAGTAAAACAGAAATTCTTGATGATTTGAGAAAATAATACCCACAACAATTTAGGGGCTATTCTTTTGAATAACCCCTAAAATTCTATGCTTCTCTTTCAAAATCCTCACTATTTATTATGCTTTCTTCATTTTCTTTATCTTTATCTTCAACAACCTTTTCCATCTTGGAAATTGAAACTTCATAAGCCATTTTTCTCACGACTTCATTCTCACTTATCCTTTTTTGATATTCTCTACTTTGAAGTCTTCCCCATATTCTTATGTTATCCCCAACTTCAAGTGTTCTACAATATCTCGAATTCCTTCCCCATGCAATTGTAGGTATATAGTCCGATTTATTATACGGCCTATTTACTGCTAAAAGCATATCCGCGATTTCTCTCCCAAAAGGTGTTTTTCTATAAATTGGTTTCTTGCATATAAAACCATCAAGAAAAATCTGATTTGGATTTTTACTTTTTTCTTCACAATGACAAATATCTCTAGCGAAAACAGTCAATATAAGTCTATTTGCTCCATCAACATACTTATTATAGGATCTAAGTTGGCCTTCAATAATAATATAATCACCTGCTTTTATATCGATTCCTGTTATAAGTCTCTCTGAAACAGTAACATTTATTAAATCTTTAGAATCGCTAAGTCTTGGTACCTCCAAAACAAAAGTATAAAACCCTTCCCCATACATTTCATGACTAAACTCTAATTCAGAACCTACCTCTCCTTCTAGATAAATACTATTGTTCTTCATTAAATTGTCCATCATAGCCCCTCTTTCCTTTCGTTTTTTATTTTTTATACAATAAATATTATTCAATAATATTTATTTATATAACTCTATAGCATGAAATATTTATAAAATATTTCTACTTTTCCATTATAATACAAAGTACCTATCTCTTTCAATATTTTTATTGATTATTTTTTATTTGTTTTCCAGAATGGTCCATATGATAATTATCTTTATAAATTAGTTCCGACACAGTAACAAATTCATATCCTTCACTCTTAAGCTTTTCAAGCACCCTAGGTAAATTTTGTGGTGTAAATTTAGCATCATTATGAAACAATATAATAGAACCAGGTTTTGTCTTTTTAATTACTCTATTGTACTCCAAATCAGCACCTTGTGCCTTCCAGTCAATACTATCAACATCCCACTGTATACAATAATGATTAGTACTTTCAACAGCTTCAACAACTTTATCATTATATGCACCTTCAGGGCATCTAAATACTTTTGTATTTTCACCCGTTATTTTCATTATCTTAGCATCTGTAATTGCAATTTCATTAATTATTTTTTCCTTAGATAGCCTAGTCATATTAGGATGAGTATTTGAATGATTTCCAATTTCATGTCCACGCTTATATATTTCCAATACCTTATCAGGATATTTATCCACCCATCCGCCTACCAAAAAAAAAGTAGCTTTAACGTTATATTTATCTAATGTTTCTAGCAATGATTCTGTTTTATCACTTCCCCAACTTGCATCAAATGTTATAGCAATTTTTTTCTTATCTGTGTCAACACAATAAATTGGCAATTTCTTTTTAGCTGTAAAAAACACACCTGTTGAATTGTAATTTTTCATTCCCACATATATCCCTGCAACTGCAAATATAAGTATTAAAGCAAGTACTCCTCCAATTATTTTTGTTGATTTTTTATCTTTGTCCAGCATATCACTCTTTCCTTCCTTTTTTATTTTAATACCTTAATAAATGTTATTCACAAATTACAATATTTATCACCCCAGGGGTGTAAATTTTACCATGGTAAAATTTACACCCCTGGGGTGGTTTTATTCAAATTTTGTGCTATAATATTATATAGATTTCATATGAGGAGGTATTATTATGAACAGCAATACATTAGAATTAGCAGAAAGCAAACTTCTTATATTATACATTATTGATAAAATAAAACTTCCAATATCAAATATGCAGTTAACTGAAATAATTTTGGAAAATAATTTACTTAATTATTTCACACTTCAAGAATACATTTTTGAACTGGTAAATTCCAATTTCATTGAACCATTAGAAAAAGATAATAAAACTCGACTTTATATTACTAATGACGGTATCAAAATATTAAACATGTTTATGAACAGAATTTCTAAAAACAAAATAGAATTGATAAATAAATATTTAGATAACCATATAGAAAAAATAAAAAAGCAGATAACTATTACTGCTGATTATACAATCGAAAACAAAAATAATTTTTTGGTCAATCTAAAGGCTTGTGAAAATGATTTGACTCTTATAGACTTAAAATTAAGTGTAGCTTCAAACAATCAAGCAAGAGC